>OBRP01000003.1_pt1 | contig 150502 bp, 120 predicted proteins | sample 1475681 | NCBI WGS metagenome assembly OBRP01 (sample SAMEA3360695, study PRJEB22359) | human gut metagenome | biome: ENVO:urban biome; feature: ENVO:human-associated habitat; material: ENVO:feces | place: Bangladesh | collected 2011
ACAGCGACAGGGATTATCACTTCTTTGCCTTAAGGCTCAAATGCGTCACCCCTGGGGGTGAAGGGCTTGCCATGATGGCAAAATTTCGTACCTTTGCGACCACAAACAGGGATGGCGAGGTAGCTCAGCTGGTTAGAGCGCAGGATTCATAATCCTGAGGTCATGGGATCGTGCCCCATTCTCGCTACTCATTACACAAAGAGCTCAGACGATCACTCGTCTGAGCTCTTTGTGTGTTGTGCCCCGTCAGTAGTCCTCTTGAGAGCCGGGGGTAGGGCGGGAAAATAGTGCTCCTAGCCTAGAGCTTCTGCATGGCCACTAATCGTGCATAATACCTGCCCTGAGCCAGTAACTCTTCATGAGTCCCTCGCTCCACAATCCGTCCCCTATGTAGGACTATGATCTGATCCGCACTGATGATCGTGGAGAGACGGTGAGCGATGACGATAGTGGTGCGCCCTCTCATGAGGTGCTCCAGTGCCTCCTGCACCAGTCGCTCAGACTCCGTGTCCAGAGCTGATGTAGCCTCGTCGAGGATCAGGATGTCCGGGTCCTTGAGTACAGCGCGAGCGATGCTCAGCCGCTGACGCTGTCCGCCGGAGAGCTTACTGCCTCGGTCACCGATATTTGTCTCGTATCCCTCGGAGAGCTCTCTGATAAAGTCGTCCGCATTGGCCACCTTGCAGGCAGCCACGATCTCCTCATCGGTCGCATCCTTGTTGCCGAAAGCGACATTGGCTCGGACGGTGTCATTGAAGAGGATTGCCTCCTGATTGACATTACCCATCAGCATCCTCAAATCGTGCATCCTTAGCTCCCTGATGTCCGTGTCATCTATCCTGATGGACCCCTCGTCCACGTCGTAGAAGCGAGGCAGGAGATCCACCAGAGTACTCTTGCCGGAGCCACTCTCCCCCACGATCGCCAGTGTCTTGCCCTTAGGGATGGTTAGATCGACATCTCTTAGGATCCAGTGATCGTCGTAATTATTGTAGCGGAAGGAGACATGGTCGTATCGGATCTCTCTCTCGAAGCGCATCTCCCGGGGATGCTCCGGGTCTTGTATGGGATTGACTGCCGAGAGCACTTCGTCGATGCGGGCGAGGGAGGCCATCCCCTTACGTATGTCGTAGGAGGCGCGGGAGAATTCCTTTGCAGGATTGATGATGCTGTAAAAGATCACTAAGTAGTAGATGAAGGTGGAGGCATCAAAGCCGACACTATTGTGGAAAATAAGCGTCCCACCAAACCAGAGTACTACCGCAATGGTGACCGTGCCAAGGAATTCGCTCACGGGATGGGCCAGTGCCTGCCGCGAGGCTACATGCCGGGAGATGGTCCGGAACTCCTCGTTCTGGCTCTCAAACCGCTCCTGAATCGGTTTCTCAGCATGGAAGGCCTTGATCACCCTAAGCCCGCCCAATGTCTCCTCAAAGAGGCTGATCAGATAGCCCCACTTCGTCTGACCCTCGAGGGAGTCGCGCTTGAGTCGCTTGCCTATACGACCCATGACAAATCCCGCCATAGGGAGCAGGAGCATTACAAAGAGAGTTAGCGAGGGACTGATGATCAGCATAGCAATCAGCGAGATGAGGATGATGAGCGGATTCTTGATCATCATGTCGAGCGAACTGATCAGGGAGTGCTGCACCTCATTGACATCACCTGAGATACGTGCCAGCAGATCGCCCTTCCGCTCTCCGGAGAAGAAGGCAAGGTTGAGCCCAAGCACTCTCTCATTAAGCTGATTTCGTATGTCCCTCACCACACCGGTCTGGACCGGTATCATGAAGAATGAGGCGGCATACTGCACGGACACCTTCAGCAGTGTGATCGCCACCAGATAGAGCGCCAGGATCATTAGAGACTTGGAGACGCCGTAGGCATCGATCATCTGCGTCACCGCATAATTGAAGTTGTTCTGTATCCCATTCATTAGGGTGGAGAGAGAGAGCTCGCTCCACGGCATGAAGTGGTACGTGGTGGTGTCGATCCCGAATAGAATCCTCAGGATAGGTATCAGGAGTGAGAATGCCAGTAGGTTTAGTAGCGGCGCGATGGCATTGCAGGCGATGTTACCTATGATGTACCACTTATACTTGGGGAGAAATCGTCTGAACGCTCGGAAAAAGTCCTTCATCAGGGTAAGGTGTTAGTATGTCGCAGTCCAATCAGATCTTGCGAAGCTTGGCAAACTTAAGGATCATCTGTTTCTTCGATCCATCATCGAAGGTGACCAGGACCTTAGTCCCGGAGACACTCTGGGAGAAGCCCTCCACCCGACCTACGCCGAAAGTGGGGTGCTCCACGCGGTCGTCCTTGCTGAGATCGGCCTCGCTCACTCGATCGATCAGGGGAGCATTGTCCTCCTCCTTCGTCCGTATCACCCGACGGACGCGTCTAGGCTTGGGATCGAGATGGCGGGAGGACTGCACCGGAGCAGAGGGTGTAACTGTAGGTCTCTCCTCTCGGGCAGTGGAGTGCGGCAGGTAGTTGGTCAGCCCGGTATGATCCTCGAGGTATCGTGGATCCAGATCGAGGAGGAAGCGGCTCGGTCTCTGATAGTCGAGCTGACCGTGGGTCATACGGCTCTGAGCGTAAGAGAGGATACACTTCTCCTTGGCTCGAGTGATAGCGACGTAGAGGAGTCGTCGCTCCTCCTCGATGTCCTTCTCCTCACTGTATCGGTCACTGGGGATCAGCTGATCCTCGAGCCCCACGCAGTAGACCTCCTCGTACTCCAGTCCCTTGGAGGCATGCATAGTCATCAGGGTGACACGGGGCGTGCCGTCCTCCTTCTGATCCGCGTCGGTGAAGAGCGACATATCGCGGACAAAGTCCTCGATGGTCACCGGATCGTCTGAGAGCTCGTAGTGAGCGTCCTCATACTCCTGCACTGCAGAGACTAGCTCATTGAGGTTATCCAGCTTAGACAGAGACTCTACACTCTCGTCGCTGTACATACCGGTCAGCTGCGTGGCGAGGATGAGATGGCTCATATACTCCGCCAGAGTCATGCCGGTATTAGCCGTCTCGCGTAGCTGATCAATCAGCTCCACAAAACCGGTGATCCTCTTGATAGGGGCTGCCTTGAGAGACTCTGACATCAGATCAGGATCCGATGCCACCTCCAGTAGGGGTTTCTTTTGTCTATTAGCGAGGTCGGAGAGAGTGCTAAAGGTCACGTCACCGATTCCCCTCTTGGGGGTGTTGTATACCCGTCGAAACGCCTCATCGTCACTTGCATTGATCACCAAACGGAGGTAGGCCAAGGCATCCTTGATCTCAGCCCGGTCATAGAAGGAGAGTCCACCGTAGATCCTGTAAGGGACGGAATAATTGCGTAACTGCTCCTCGAGGAGGCGGCTCTGAGCATTGGTGCGGTAGAGTATCGCCACCTCCTCTGGTGATCTCCCTCGGCGAAGTGAGGCGGAGATCATCTCGGCGACCCGCTCAGCCTCGGACTTGCCACTAAAAGAATCGAAGAGGGTGAGCTTCTCCCCCTTGCCGGCAACCGCCTCTACAGTCTTGGGGATGCGGAAGTGATTTTTCTCGATCAGGCTATTGGCAATGTCGACGATATTGGAGGTCGAGCGATAGTTTTTCCTGAGCTTATAGACCACGGCGCCCGGGAATGTGTCACTGAAACTGAGGATATTCTCAATCACAGCGCCGCGGAAAGAGTAGATGCTCTGTGCGTCGTCACCTACGACGGTGAGGATCGTATCCGGTCCCTTCAGTTGCTTGACGATTTCATTTTGCACCCAATTGGTGTCCTGATACTCGTCGACAAGTATGTAGCGAAATCTCCTGTGGAGCTCGTCTCTCACCTCCGGGTGCTGTCTCAGCAGTCGCAGCATATTGATCAGCAGATCATCGAAGTCCATCGCATTGGCCCTGAAGCAACGACTCAGATAGCCCCTGTAGATGTCATCGAAGCGGGGCATCCGGCGTAACCTCGGGTCGCTGTCTGAGAGACTGCCCGGGGTGAGTCCGTCATTCTTGCAGGCTGAGATCAGTCCGTAGACCTTCTTGGGCGGATAGTCTTTCTCGTCCAGCTTCATGTCTCGTATGATCACCTTGACCAAGGTCCGTGAGTCGCCCGAGTCATAGATGGTGTAGTCGCTATCGTATCCGAGGTACTTCCCATAGCCACGAAGCCAGCGAGCAAAGATGGAGTGGAAGGTGCCCATAGGGATCATCTGAGATAGTCCCTCTCCCACAATGGTTGCAATACGAGAGCGCATCTCTCTTGCAGCCTTATTCGTGAAAGTCAGAGCTAGCATCTCTGAGGGACGGGCCTTACCCTCTGCCAGGATGTAGGCTATCTTTGTCGTCAGGACGCGTGTCTTACCCGAGCCGGCTCCTGCGATCACCAGACTATCATGAGAGAGATCCTCGACAGCCTGACGTTGCTCCTCATTGAGTGTCGCTAAGAGCTCCTCGCTTGTCGTCATCATACCTCTCTTCCTGCTGCCTTGAATTCTTCCCTCAGATACTTTGCCGTGTGGCTGTCACAGCGCTGCACCATCTCCTCAGGTGTCCCTTGGAAGATGATGTGCCCTCCGTCCCTTCCTCCCTCGGGACCAATGTCTATGATATGATCAGCGATCTTGATCACGTCGAGATTGTGCTCGATGATCACGACAGTATTTCCTCGGTCCACTAGCCTATTGACAATAGCCATCAGCATACGTATGTCCTCAAAGTGAAGTCCCGTCGTCGGCTCATCGAGGAAGTAGATCGTATTGCCGGTGTCGCGCCTATTTAGTTCGCTCGCCAGCTTGATCCTCTGGCACTCGCCTCCGGAGAGGGTAGAGGAGGACTGCCCCAGCTTGATATAGCCGAGCCCCACGTCCTGCAGCACCTTGATCTTACTTCGGATGCGACTCTGCCCCTCGAAGAAGTCTACCGCCTGATTCACCGTCATCTCCAGCACGTCGGAGATCGACTGTCCCTTGTAGCGTACCTCCAGCGTCTCTCTATTGTATCTCTTTCCTCGGCACACCTCACACGGCACGTAGACATCGGGAAGGAAGTGCATCTCAATCCGGCGATAACCGTTTCCATTGCACGCCTCGCAACGTCCCCCCTTGACATTAAAGGAGAAACGTCCAGGCTTGTACCCTCTGATCTTCGCCTCCGGCATCTCTGTGAAGAGGTTTCGTATGTCGGTGAAGACTCCTGTGTAGGTAGCGGGGTTGCTCCTCGGAGTACGTCCGATGGGCGACTGATCCACCTGGACCACTTTATCTACCAGATCGATACCCTCTATCGAGTCATACTCCAGTGGCTCCGCCAGTGACTTGTAGAGATGCTTTGAGAGGGCCGGGTAGAGGGTGTCATTGACATAAGTACTCTTACCCGAACCGCTGACTCCGGTCACCAATGTTAGCGTACCCAGGGGAATGGAGAAGGGCTCTCCCTGCAGATTATTTCCCTCAGCTCCCAGCAGCGTGAGACTCTTGCCCGAACCGCACCGCCGTATCTTCGGGATCTCAATGTCCTTCTCCCTCCTCAGGTACTGGGCTGTCAGCGTATCAGACTGCATCAGCTCCTTCGGCGTGCCACTAAAGACGATATGCCCTCCTTTACGTCCCGCTCCGGGACCGATATCGATGATGTAGTCAGCCTGCTCCATGATCTCTCGGTCATGCTCTACGACTAAGATCGTATTGCCCTGGTCCCGTAGCGACTTGAGGGATCGTATCAGTCGGTCGTTATCCCTCTGATGAAGACCTATAGAGGGCTCATCGAGGATATAGAGGACATTCACCAATCGGCTTCCCAGCTGTGTAGCCAGTCGTATCCGCTGCATCTCACCTCCGGAGAGAGTGGCAGTGGTTCGGTCTAAGGAAATGTAGGTCAGCCCTACCTCTACTAAGAATGAGAGACGACTCTCGATCTCCTTGCAGATCTCGGTGGCGACGACACGTCTCTGTCGGTCGATCTTGGCCGGGACCGACTTAATCTCCTCGAGTAAGTCAGGTATGGGCATCGACGACATCTCTGTGATGTCCCTGCCATTGATCTTAAAGGCAAGAGCCTCCTTACGCAGTCGCTTACCGTGACAGCGAGGACAGGGGACGTAGGTGCTAAATTGCTCCGCCCACTTCTTTGTCTTTGCGTTATAGTCCCCCTCGGTCATCTTCTCGAGTATGGAGACGATGCCGTCATACTCGGTCAGCCTCTGACGCACACCAGTCTTGGTATGATAGAAGAGTGGATAGTCGACACCATTCAGCACGTCATCAATCAGCTCCTCCGGATAGTCCTCTATGGGTATATCGAGATCCAGATCGTGATGCTTAAGGATTGCATCCAACTGGGCAAAGAGGAGCCCCCGCTTGTACTTCCCGATCGGTGCCACCCCTCCCTGTCTCATGCTGAGCTTTGGGTCCGGTATCACCTTAGAGAGATCTGGTGCGGTGACCACGCCGAGTCCCTTACACTTTGGACAACTCCCCTGAGGGGAATTGAAAGAAAACGTATTAGGGTCCGGATCCGGTAGCGACTCCCCCGCTTCCTCGTCCATCAGATTACGGCTATAGTAGGAGGGCTTAAGACCATCCTCCTGCATATCCTGTACGAGGATGATCCCCTTACCGATCCTGAGTGCCGTCCTGACGCTCTCCTTAATCCGCTCAACCTGCTTTGGCACCACCTTCAGCTTATCGATCAGGATCTCTATCGAGTGGTTTTTGTACCTCGACAGGGCGAGACCTGGCTTCAGATTAGTCAGCTCCCCATCGATTCGTGCGGAGACATACCCCTTCCTGCGGTAGCTCTCGAGCAGCTCCCGATAGTGCCCCTTACGAGTCCGCACGACTGGAGCGTAAATGTAAACCTTATGGTCGACATAGGTCTCAAGGATCCGCTCGATGATCTGATCCTCTGAGTAGTGCACCAGCTCCTTACCTGTCTTCAGTGAGTAGGCGGTCGCACAGCGAGCATAGAGCAGACGTAGGAAGTCGTAGACCTCCGTCGTCGTCCCTACGGTACTGCGCGGATTCTTATTCGTAGTCTTCTGCTCGATGGAGATGACTGGCGACAGACCGGTAATCTCATCTACGTCAGGCCGCTCCAGGTCACCGATATAGCCTCTGGCATACGAGGAGAAGGTCTCCAGGTATCGCCGATTACCCTCTGCGTAGATCGTATCAAAGGCGAGGGATGACTTTCCACTTCCACTCAGACCGGTAACTACGGTGAGTGAATTGCGCGGAATGGTCACGGAGATGTCACGGAGATTGTGTTCCCTCGCCCCCTGAACCACGATCCAACCTTTCTCTACAGCCTTGCTCTCTATTTTGCTCTTATCTTTCATAGATATAATGGGCAAAGGTACTCAATTATCGGCGTCGTGAGGAGGATTATTCTCAAGCCAAAGTCGGCAGTTACGCGTCATCCACTTATAATTTGCTCGCCGGGCTGGACTTTGCTGAAATATCCTGTGGTACTCGTCCAGCGACATATCTGTGATGTCCTCCCGGCTGAGGTCGAGGATCGTGTCGTAGGAGGGGAAGAGCTTTGTCGGCTTGGGTCGACGATTGAAGGGGCAGGCATCCTGGCAGCTGTCACATCCGAAGAGCCTATTCCCCATCCGTCGTGTCAGCTCAGGAGAGACCTCATCATGGTGCTCCACTGTGAGGTAACTGATACAGCGACGAGCATCCATCCCCTCGGGAGAGAGCGCTCCGGTCGGACAGGCGTCCAAGCAACGATGACAGGAGCCACAGAGCGGTCTACGGACTGGATGCTCCGACTCCAGATCAAGAGTCGTCAGCATCTCGGCAAGGAAAAAGAAGCTGCCCATCCCAGGGATGATCATGCAGCGATTTTTCCCTATGAAGCCTATACCGGCCTCGTTCGCCCAGTACCGCTCCAGGAAAGGCACGCTCCCAGAGATGCAGCGGAAGGAGTGGGGTGCCACCCTCTCATTGATCCCCTCGCCGAGACGGACAAGCGCTTCGGTCAGCACATCATGGTAGTCGGGACCATAGGCATACTTAGCCACCTGCGGAGCCTTCTTGGGTTGCTGTCTCTCCGGATAGTACGAGGCTGCCACCACGATGACAGATCGGGCACCCGGGAGGATCTTGTCGATGGGGTTCTTCCTCACCTCGACATTCCTGGACATATAGCTCATACCGGCCTCCTTGCCCTCCTCGAGCCAGTGGTCAAGGTAGGACTGGTGCTCATCAGACACCTCGCCGAGACGAGCAAAGCCTACTGCATCAAAGCCATACTCCTTACCAGCCTCACGGATGAGCGGTCGCAGGTCCTGAGTCATTGCTGAGATGCCCCGGAGAGCTGGTTGTATATCTGCAGGTAAGCCTTGCTGTAGTAGTCACAGTCCTTGCCATACTTCGCCTCCAGACCGCTGCCATGGGCGCGATTGAGTCGCATCAGCTCTTCAGCTACGATGATCTCACGCTCGATCTCAGGCATACAGGTGATGAAGTCCCGGTCGCTGAGACGGAAGTACCAGTCCAAATCTCTCAGGCTCCGATCCAGCATCAGCGAGGTGATCTCTTCTGCGTCACCGGTCATCCCTGCGTCGTAGAAGGCTCCCACAAGGGGAAGTGAAGAGGCTCCATGCGGCACCACCTCATCGAGGATAGCCGTCTTGGACCGCTCCAGAACCTCTCGCGCTCGGATCGAGTCACCACGGGCTACAAGACCCTTCGCCAGGGGAGCAAAGATCATACTTCTGTAGGTCTCCAGCATACGGCGAGCATTCTCATCCATATAGGTTCCTGCATGATCGGCTCCTGCCCAGCGGAAGCGCTCCATCACGTTGGTATACATCCGCTCCACATCGACCTCGCTCGAGGTCCCCTTTGTCCGGATCGGGAGCACCTGATAGGCCATGCCGGTCTGGCGGAAGTAAGGCGTCAGACCCATACGATTGGACTCGCCAACCGTGATGCAGAAGTAGATCGGTCGCTTCCACTTATTAGCCTCAATCATATCGTAGGAGACCAGCTCCTCCTTGCCGAGGTAATTCTTTCCCGAAAAGTCATACAGTGTCACCGGCTCCCTGATATAGGCTGTATCACTCGGGTAAAGCACACCTCTCTGGATCAGATCAGCAGGATCATAGGGTAGGGCGACCTTTGTGCTTGGGAGGTAGTCCACCTTCTGCACAATGCCGGGGATATCCTTGGTGGAAGGATCATCGGAGCCGATGAAATCCAGTGCGTGTCTCAGCTCCAGCGTGTCCTTCATCACCGGCACCACGTAAGCGATGCCTCGCTTATCACCACCATACTCCTTCAGACCCCAAGTGATGGGCATTGGAGCCGCCTCATAGGTCTGCTTCTTCATCTGCTCTATGTACCAGTCAGCCTGTAGGTAGGAGGAGTTGCAGACCTTCAGGTCAGTACGTACGCCCTCCACTTCCTGGGCATACCAGAGCGGGAAGGTATCGTTGTCACCATTGCAGTAGATGATCCCATTCGGCTCGCAACTATTGAGATAGTTATTTCCCGTGTCGGCTGCGAGACGACGTCCCGAGCGATCGTGATCGTCCCAGTTTTGCCAGGCGACTAAGGTCGGTACCAAGAGACAGAGGGCTGTTAGACCGAGAGCCAGACCGCTCTTCTTCCTACTTCTCTCCCCGGTGATGAGGTCATAGAGACCAAAGACACCACACCCGATCCAGATGCTAAAGGCGTAGAAAGACCCCGCATAGGAGTAGTCTCGCTCGCGCACCTGATAGGGCGTCTGATTGACATACAGCACGATGGCTATACCGGTCATGAAGAAGAGCGAGAGGATAATCCAGAAATTCTGCCTGCTCCGCTCTCTTCGGCTCAGCAGCTGGGCAATCAGTCCCAGGAGACCGAGGATAAGGGGCAGCATGAAGTAGCGGTTGTGTCCGGGGTTGTCGGTCACAAAGGTGGGCAGATCCGTTTGCGGTCCGAGGAATAGCCCGTCTATGAAGGGGATGCCTGTGATCCAATTCCCCTTCGTCAGCTCTCCCTGTCCCTGGATGTCATTCTGTCGGCCGGAGAAGTTCCAGAGGAAGTACCTCCAGTACATATAATTGAGCTGGTAAGAGAAGAAGTAACGGAGATTTTCTCCGAAGGTCGGCAGTGTCACCGTCTCCGCCTTCCCCGCCTGGTTCACCGTCTTCGTCTCTCCCTTCACCTCACCCCAGATCTCATACCCCTGCTTAAAGTGGGGCATCATATTGCTGTAGACGCGCGGGAAGAGCATCTTCATATCGCTCCTGTAGACCAGCGAGCTACTCTCCTGACGCTCGTAATGATCGGGGTCATCGGGAGAGAGCTTATTGGTCCGGGCGTAGGTGACCTTGGTGGTCGTCACCGGGCGCCCCTGAGCATCGTACTCCGGCAGAGAGGCGTAGGTCTGTCCATAGATCAGCGGGGTACTACCATACTGCTCACGAGAGAGGTAGTATCGGAGGGCAAAGACATCAGCCGGAGTATTCTGATTCATCGGAATATCCGAGTTGGCTCGCACCAAGATCACGCCATAGGTGCTGATACCGGCGAAGAGGAGTCCCATCGCCATGGTCAGGTGTGCCAGTCGGTGAGCATCTGTCCGCTTGGAGTACCAGAGGTACCAGACAAGGGCAGCAATCACGATGATCGGGACGATCCAACCGCTGCCCATAAATGGGATCCCCAGCAGGATGCAGGTGGAGAGGAAGCCCACTCTGAGGAGGGTCATCGGCACGGGTCGTCTCATTGATGCATAGACGGTCAGACTCATCACAAGCGCCAGCACCAGGACGTAGCAGATCAGACCGCTATTGTAGCTGAGCCCAAGGGTATTAACGAAGAAGAGGTCGAAGTAGCCCGCCACCTCAGGCACACCCGGTATGATCCCGAAAAGGATCACCGCAACAAGAAGGAAGGAGAGCAGCGTAGCCACAAGTCCGCCCTTCCACGTTGCCTTGTCCGTCCGCTTGAAGTAGTACACCAGCGCCATCGCCGGGATCGCCAGCAGATTGAGCAGATGGACTCCGACACTCAGTCCCATGAGGTACGCTGTAATAAGGAGCCAGCGGTCCTCCTTGATCGGATTGCGCGTCTCCTCCCACTTCAGTATGAGATAAAAAACGAGCGCTGTGAAGAAACTTGAGAAGGCATACACCTCACTCTCCACCGCACTGTACCAGAAGGTGTCGGTGAAGGCGTAGGTAAGCGAACCCACCAGAGCACTTCCCAGAGCAATCCACGCATAGTCCGCAGGTATCTCAGTCTCCTCGCGCCACGATGCGGTGCGGAGGATAAAGGACCGCCGGATCAGGTGGCTGATCGTCCGGAAGAGAAGTAGGATCGTCAGTCCGGAGAGGAGTCCACTCAGGGCATTGCCCGCAATGGCAATCCAGTCGCCATGAGCAGGGAAGAGCTCTGCAAAGGCATTGTAAGCCAGCATATAGAATGGCGCACCCGGCGGGTGACCTACCTCTAGTTTGTGGAAGGTGGTAATGAACTCAGGGCAGTCCCATACCGAGGCACTCTTCTCCATGGTCACCCAGTAGACGATGGCAGAGATGGCAAAGACGAGCCAGCTCATGCCCCGCTCCAGGCGCTTATAGTTACTTCGTTGCATGCTTATCTTCTCATCTGACCGTGACGTCACGATCAGATGCAAAAGTAATGATTTTAGTCCGATAGGTGCTCCCTTCCACGCTATTCTTATCAGGGAATACGCTTGCCCTATTGCTCACACTCCTTTTTCAGCATCTAACTTGGTTGGGGATGGAAGTGTGTCTTGCTCTGATTAAGAAAAATATGGTATTTTTGGACAAAAGAAGACATTAAGTATGATAGGAGCAATTATCGGAGATGTGACAGGCTCATCCTATGAGTTTGACAATAATACGGAGGACTACGACCTCGACCTCTTCCGCGAGGGAACAACCTTTACGGACGACACTGTCTGTACTATAGCTGTGGCGGATGCGATCTTGCACCACAAGTCTTACGAGTCTGCACTCCTGGAGTGGTGTGGCAGATACCCGGGGAGAGGGTACGGAGGACGCTTCCAGATGTGGCTCACCTCTGCTGTCCATCACCCGTATGGGAGCTACGGCAATGGGGCTGCGATGAGAGTTTCCCCGGTAGGCTGGGCGTTTGAGGATCTGGAGACCACTCTGGCAGAGGCTGAGCAGACCGCTCTCCCCACGCACAATCATCCAGAGGGGATCAAGGGGGCTCAGGTAGTAGCTGAGGCAATCTTCCGTCTCAGGCGAGGTGAGTGGGATAAGATACAGGAGCTCCTTATCTCGTCCTACGGAGCAGACTATGAGCGGCAACTTCCCGGCGTGGGTGTCTTCGATGAGACTTGTCAGGGATGCGTCCCTCTCTCCCTGCTCATACTGACTAAGTCGACAGACTTTGAGGACGCGATACGCTCAGCAATTCACTACGGCGGAGATAGTGATACCCTTGCTGCCATCGTGGGGAGTATGGCAGAGGCCTACTTTGGGGTCCCGGATCCACTTGCTGAGAGGGCTCTCAGCTATCTTCCACAGGAAATGCGGGAGATCTACGAGGAGTTTAGAGATTGCTTTATGTCGCCCTCTTCCTCTTCCCTATAGGTCTAGGATCGGAAGGGGGATAAAGCTCGTCTCAGGATAGTGCCTCTGCAGATAGCCACGGAGATATCTCTCGGTCTCTGCGGTGATCCTCTCATCGGTGGCTACACCCCTATTATATAGGAGTGCCGGAGTGGGGATGCCTCTGTGGGCAAGTGCCTCCATACTGAGGAGGATGTGATTGATGCTTCCCAGCTTCGCTGTCCCGACGAGGATGCAGGGTAGTCCCTGGTCAGCAATGTAGTCTATATTGAGGTAGTCCTCCGTCAGCGGCACCATGAGTCCACCTGCTCCCTCGACCAACACCTTGTCGTACTTCTGCTCCAGCAGGTGAGTGTTGGCAGTCGCCTTGTCATACTCCGGTGCGCGTCCGTCGATGGCGATCGCCATGTGAGGGGAGCATGGGTAGGAGTATATAAGGCAGCAGGTCGTCCCATCGATATCCTCCGGCAGTAGTGCTCGATCCTCTATCTTTCGATGCATGGCAATATCCTCTGAGATCCCGTGATTGCCCGTCTGGATCAGCTTCTGAGTGATCACGTTCACACCCTCCTCGCGGAGTGTCCTTGAGATAAATCCAGTGGCGACTGTCTTACCGGCGTCCGTATCGATGCCGGAGACGAAGTAAGTCTTGAGGGGGAATAATTCTTTCATATCAATTAATTGCTATTATCTGCGTCCGAAGCCCAGAAGACCTACATAGGTGAGTGGCAAGGAGGCGCATTGGGATAAGTTTAAGTTCTCTCTATACATCTGCTCCATCGCTCCGAGTCTTCTTGGGGTCAAGAGACCCCCCGATCCGAGGCTATTGGTACCGGTATCGCGCAGGTGGCGAAGGAGCTCGATGAGGGTAGGGAAGTAGAGCGACTTCCGATACTGCTGTAGCTGTATGTCTCTAAAGCCTGCTCTCTGCAGGCCACTCTCGATCTCCTCCGAGTCGGGGTAGTGCAGCCCCACACCCGTAACCGTACTGAGCTCGCCAAGGTTGTCCGGGAGGAAGGTGCTGAAGACCAATTGGCCACCCAGCATCAGGGCGTCGTATGACTTGGAGAAGAATGATAGTGAATCCTCCCACCACTGAATGCAAGAGGCGGAGGCAATAACACTGCACTCCATCGGCCAATTGATCCGCTCCGCATCTCCCGGCAGGAAGAGCCCGCTGGTCCCTACCTTCTGCCTCAGTGGTCTCTCCATCTCGGACGACAGATCATTGTAGATAAATCGGCAGCCTCTGAGCCGCTCTACGAGGAGGGACGATAGTAGTCCTGTCCCGCAGCCGATCTCAAGCACAGTACCGCACTCTATCGGTTCTATCAGGCTGATCAGTTGCACCGAAATCTCCCGCTGGACAACCCCCGCCGTCTCGTAGGTGGAGATGCTCCGGGCAAATCGGTCTGCAATGTCCTGCTTACGGGGTATCATAGTCTGAGCAGTTCTCTCCATGACTTTAGGTAGGTGCCGAGGATTAGGTGAGGGGCGGTAGGGCGCTCCTCGATAGGTATGCTGCGATCCGACCAGAAGCGACGCTGCCCACCTGAAGGGATCACGAGATCGTGGTCACTGACTATCGCCTGCGTCCAGGACACCGCACACTCTTCGATAGAGCCACCGAGATCAGCGACCCAGCGCAATTCCTCCCGAGCGGCGGTGATGCCCCGATGATCCGGTAGGGAGAGGAAGTGCGCGGCCGTTTCCTCTGAGAGGCACATCTGACGGACAAAGTGACGGTATCCCTCCACATCCAGTCCCGTTGCCATCCTCTGATAGTCCACACCCTTTATACCATACCGGTCCGAGATCAGAGAGGGAGTACCATTGATCGCCACCGCAAGGGAGGGTGCTGGATAGCACTTGTGGAAATACTCCGCCGCCCAGACCCCCATGCTCCAGGCCACCAGATATAGCCGGCTGAAGCAGGACATATCAGGCCACTGAGGGAGCTCTCCTCGGTAGTCCCCTACAGAGAATAGGATCCACTCCTTCGGCAGCTCCATCTCCATCGCAAGAGAGTGGGGGGCACTCCAGCCGGTGAAGTAGAGGACCGCAGTTCCTCCATCGCTCCCCTGATGAAGCAGCTTTACATCCATCTCCTCACCACCTCTCCTATATGGTCGATCTCCTCAGCACTCATCGATGCCGTGAGCGAGATACGCAGTCGCTCTCGTCCCGAGGGCACGGTGGGCTTCCTGATGGGCCGCACATAGAGTCCCTCACGCATAAAGTCCTCAGCTGCCTCCGCGACCCTTTGCTCTCCGGGGATCTCCAGGCTGATGATCTGACTCTCCGGAGTCCTCCCGATACGAAGCCCCAGCCGATTCCTCATCTCCACCAGGTGTGCCCTCCGGTCCTCCATCTCCCTTACCTTACGTAGTAGGAATAAGGTCCACCCGACCATCAGAGGTGGTAGTGCGGTGGTGTATATAAAGGGTCTCGCCTGAGAGACGAAGATCTCCCGTAGACTTGCCGACTGCAGGGAGTAAGCGCCTATCGAACCGAGCGCCTTGCCCAGCGTCCCGAGCAGCAGGTCGACTTCGGAGAGGAGACCAAGCTCGGCGCAGAGACCAAGTCCATGACCACAGAGACCCACTGAGTGTGCTTCGTCCACATACAGTCGCATCGAGGGGAAGTCTCTCTTGAGTGCGACGATATCTGCGAGTGGTGCCACATCTCCATCCATGCTGTAGACACTCTCCACCAGCACCCAGATATGGTGGTATTCCCCCTCATTCCGTTCCAGTAAGTTTCTCAGGCGGGATACGTCATTGTGCTCAAATCGGGCAAATCTGCAGCCAGACAGTCTCAGCCCCTCGACCATGCTGGCGTGGATGAGTCTGTCAGCAAGGAAAAGCGTCTCTCCATCGACGAGGGAGGGTATGATCCCACTATTGGCTGCAAAACCACTGGTCCAGACGAGCGCCGAGGGAGCCGAGTACTGAGCAGCGAGGTACTGCTCCAGCTCTTGATAGATCCGATCATTCCCCGTCAGGAGCCTCGCAGACGAGCTACTCATCATCGGTCGGAACTCTCTGGACTGGCGGTACTCCTCCGCCAGCCCGGACAGCTCCTGCAGACCGAGGTAGTCATTACTGCTCAGATTAAGCAACTTCTTCCCACTTACATAGACATACTTCCCCTCGGTCTCAGTAGGCTGTAGGCTCCTGTAGGTGCCACTCTCCCTGATCTTCTGTAGGCGCTCCTTATACTCTATCATCGATAGCACGCTCTTAGTACCCGGCTGAGTCCTCCGATGAGCTTACCCAATTGCTCATCCGTGATCGCCATAAACTGAGGCTCTAAGTAAACCAATCTCCCGAAGGGACGCACCCAGATCCCCTCCTCCACAAAGCGGGGGATCAACTGCTCCATATCCACAGGCTTCCTCATCTCCACGACGCCAATCGCTCCGAGACAGCGCACCTCCCGTACGCCGCTTAGCTCCTGAAGTGGACTGAGTCCCTCTCGCAGCTGATTCTCTATATTGCTGACCTTACCACGCCAGTCCTGGCTGAGCAGAAGTTCGATCGATGCTTTACTTACGGCACATGCCATAGGATTGGCCATAAAGGTGGGCCCGTGCATGAAGCAGCCCGCCTCGCCACTACAGATGGTATCTGCGATCTCTTGTGTAGTGGCGGTGCAGGCGAGCGTCATATATCCACCGGTCATGGCCTTGCCTATCGTGAGTATATCCGGCTTAATGCTCGTGAAGTAGGTTGCCAGCAATTCGCCGGTTCGTCCGAAGCCGGTAGCAATCTCATCGAAGATTAGCAACAGGTCGTACTCGTCACAGAGTGCCCGAAGTCCCTCCAGATACTTGGGGTGATAAAAATACATTCCCCCGGCACCTTGTACAATCGGCTCCACAATGATCCCCGCTAAGTGATCCCGGTGTCTCTCTACCAGCTCCTGCATCGGTCGCAGATCCTCGGGATCCCACTCGTCACCGAAGGCACAGGCCGGCTGTGGCGCAAAGTACTGAATCGGCAAAGTGCCGTAGAAGAGACTATGCATGCTGGTGATCGGATCGCAGACAGACATCGCATGCCAGGTGTCTCCGTGATAGCCTCTGCTGATCGTGGCAAAGTGGGTATGTCCCGCTCGCTCCCTGGCAAGCTGGTACTGGATCGCCATCTTGAGTGCTACCTCTACCGACACCGACCCGCTGTCGGAGTAGAAGAGCCTGTCTATCCCCTCCGGAAGTATCTGATCGACAAGGAGCTGTCCCAGCTCCACTGCAGGGCGGTGAGTGAAGCCGCCAAACATAATGTGCGCCAGCTGCTCCGTCTGCTCCTTGATCGCCCGAGTCAGAGTGGGGTGGCTGTATCCGTGGATAGCGCACCACCAGGAGCTCATCCCGTCGATCAGTTCTCTCCCATCCTCCAGCGTGATCACACACCCCTTGGCGGAGGCTACCGGGTAGGTCTGCTGCGGGTGAACTGTAGAGGTGTAGGGGTGCCAGAGGTGTGTCCGGTCCCACTTTAGGAGTTCTTCTGTTGTCATGGCGAGATTTCTAGCTTTTCTGTTTCGGGCACAAAGGTAGTCATTCCGACTCTCAATCCTCTGCATCCGCTCTCACCAACGGAGACCCCCTCAATCTAATACCGGTATTAGTCATCACTATAGTCGGTATTAGTCGGCACTAATACCGGTAATAGTTGACTCTAATATCGGTAATAGATCTTACGTCCCACTATAGGCTGAGAACTAAGATACTAAAACGATTTAGCAGCGGTGCAAAAAATCCCGCCTGTAACTCCCACCGAGACTTACGCGGTTGTGACTAATGCGCCTACTCTATCTCATTGGGGATCAATAATTGAGCTAAAAGTCCTTTGTGCAGTCGGTCAGGTGGGAAGGGTAAAGCGTCTCAAACGTATTATCGTCATAGTATATGATGACCTTCTGCACTCGCCTCGAGGAGTTTCGCTCAGTAGTAGTCTGAGTGGCTTCCCGAGTGCGCTCCTCCACCTTTCCCCTTCTCACTCCACTATTAGGCACCGGAGCGGCTACCGGAGACGGAGTGGATCCGGAGCCGTCTCCATCGGAATCGCTGAAGAGGGGAATGGAGGTGCTCTTTACCTGCTGCTCACTGTAGACCTCGGTCCACATGGGTCCACTACCATGCAGCAACCAGTCAGACTCATATTGAGGATAAGCGGCAAGTATCTTACTGATCACGTCGACGCTGGGGTTATTTCGACCGGTGAGTACGTGATTAAGAGTCGAGGTATTGATACCTGTCGTCTTTGCAAATGCCACTTGCGTGACCCCTTCGGTCTCTATGATGAGCTTGATTCTATCCCTTGTATCCATATATAAACGCACATATACGTATATCAGATGTACATAAATAATATCTCGATACAAATATATATGTAAATATCCGGATTAACGGTGTAGAAAGGTTCAAATGAATCTATTTCGCATCCGGAGATGCTTGTGATGGTTAGAACTTAATCTACATAAGGAATCCTAATCTATTGGTTTGCAATAGGCATAATGGTCTAAACCAATGTTAGTCATCCGGATTAGATGTAAATAGGAGGCTCGTAGGCTAAATAAAATCTAAACAAATGGACGTAAGTTAATGGTATACAATACTTAGTCTGTTCTATATTTCAGCTTCAGTCGACGTTCTCCAGTGTCCGTGATTGTTCCACGACGCGATGCGTGAGACGATGACGTCTCGATGAAAGCATCAAGGCGCTATATGTATGTAAATGTATTTGCGCTCAATAATATATGTATGTGTCGGGTTTGCCACATTTCCATACATACATTCTCTACTCTTGAGAGGGTGGTGCTTGTGGGGGATCGACTTTTTAATCGTACTTTTGGATGAATGAGTCAGTATAGGGGGAGAGGTGCTCAAAAGATTATGCGACAGATGAAAGATCTATGTATGTCGGTCAAGGGCATACGCCACTTTAGCGAGACGCTCTATTGCATCAGACTGGAGCCGATCAATTCCGGTGAAAGCGTGCCCTCGTTTGCACCTGGGCAGTTCGTTCAGCTACGGATCCATGCTCCTGAGGTGCTACTGAGGCGCCCCATATCCATCTACGGAGGCAGTGAGCATCACTTGGATCTGCTGATACAGGTGGCAGGAAAGGCTACAAAGTACCTGAGTACTGCTCCCATAGGAACCAAGGTGGAGGTACTGGGACCCCTAGGCAACAGATTTAGTGATCCGACCGGTGAGCAAATCCTCCTCGTAGGCGGCGGAGTCGGTATTGCCCCACTACTGACGATGGGGCGCCACCTCAGGGAGGAGGGGCATAGACCCTGCTTCCTCCTTGGGGCACGGTCTGAGACTGCGTTTCCTGACCTGAAGCCCTTTGAGGAGCTGGGGAAGCTCCTTATTACTACTGAGGACGGAAGTCTGGGCGAGATAGGATTTGTGACTGATCACTCCGTCTGGTCACAGGGCACACCTTCAGATATCTATTGCTGTGGTCCCACACCCATGATGGAGGCAGTGGCCTCACTCGCACGTGAGCGGAAGATCCGATGCGAGGTGTCCCTGGAGAATATGATGGCCTGTGGCATAGGGATCTGCTTGTGCTGCGTAGAACCAACCGTGCGAGGGAATGTGTGTGTCTGCACAGAGGGACCGGTTTTTAATACTAAGGATCTATTATGGCAATGAAAACGATGAATGACCTCACGACTCGGATAGGTGATCTGACGCTGAAGAATCCTGTCACGACCGCCTCCGGAACCTTTGGGGACGGCGTGCTGATGAATCAGGTCTATGACGTCTCTCAGCTGGGAGGGATCTTTGCCAAGGCCGTGACTCTGGAGCCTCGTCAGGGTAACCCGAAGCCTCGTATGGCGGAGACCCCCTCCGGTATGATCAATGCCGTCGGTCTGCAGAATAAAGGGCTGGACTACTGGATCAACCACATCTATCCTGAGGCAAATCAGCTGGGGACGGAGATCATCCCTAACGTGAGTGGATCGACCATAGACTCCTACGTGCAGGTGGCTGAGGCGCTTAATGACCTTGACAGGGTACATGCCATAGAGCTCAATATCTCTTGTCCTAATGTCAGAGACGGGGGAATGCTCTACGGCGTATCGTGCGAGGGAACCGGGGAGATCGTCCGAGCCGTACGACAAGTCTTCGATAAGACACTTATCGTGAAGCTTACGCCTAATGTGACCAGCATCGTAGATATCGCCAAGGCAGCTGTGGATGCGGGAGCGGATGCTCTGTCGCTGATCAATACGCTTATGGCGATGGCTGTCGATGCTGAGCGGAGGCGCCCTAAGATCTCTACGATCACGGGTGGACTCTCCGGACCGGCAGTGAAGCCTATAGCTCTTAGGATGGTCTGGCAGGTGTCTCAGGCTGTCGATGTGCCGCTGATAGGTATTGGAGGGATCTGCGACTGGAGGGATGCGATCGAGTTTATTCTCTGTGGTGCTTCCGCAGTACAGATCGGGACTCAGAACTTTGTGGATCCATTGTCCCCCCTAAAGGTGATCGATGGCATCGACGACTATATGACCAGACATCACTTCTCTTCAGTCAGTGAGATGGTGGGCGCATTGATCACTGATTAGTTCGGTACTGTCTGAGCCTGCAAAAACTCCAGAGAGGAGGGAAAAATAGGTAATTCTGTGAAGCAGAGTTATCGTTTTTTTGGTATTTTTGCGCTTGATAGCTAAGTCAGTCTGACAAAGTAAGTAGTACTCATGTCTTACAACTACACTGAGATCGAGAAGAAATGGCAGGCCTGGTGGCGTGACCATGAAATATATAAGGTAGACGAGGATCCGTCTAAGGAGAAGTTTTACTGTCTGGATATGTTTCCCTATCCCTCGGGAGCAGGACTTCATGTGGGGCATCCTCTGGGATATATCGCCTCTGACATCCTCAGCAGATACAAGCGGCTCTGTGGCTTCAACGTCCTACATCCCATGGGGTACGATGCTTATGGACTCCCTGCAGAGCAGTATGCCATACAGACAGGACAGCATCCCGCTCTTACCACTAAGATCAATACCGATCGGTACCGCAAACAGCTGGATAACATCGGCTTCTCTTACGACTGGAGCCGCATGGTCATGACCTGTGATCCGGAGTACTATAGGTGGACTCAGTGGGCCTTCATACAGATGTTTCACTCCTACTACGACACACAGCTGGATAAGGCTCAGCCTATCTCCGCTCTGGTGGACCACTTTGCGAAGCAGGGGACAGAGGGGCTCCATGCTGTTGGATCTGAGGAGCTGACATTTACCGCTGACGAATGGCAGGAGTGGGATGAACGCAAGCAGCAAGAGGTGCTGATGAATTATCGCCTTGCATACCGTGGCGAGACGATGGTCAATTGGTGTCCTGCTCTGGGGACTGTGCTCGCCAACGATGAAGTGAGCGAGGGCCTGTCTGTACGTGGAGGTCATCCTGTGGAGCAAAAGGTTATGAAGCAGTGGTGTCTGCGTGTCTCGGCGTATGCTGAGAGACTACTCTCCGGGCTGGAGAATATAGACTGGACACCGTCTATCAAGGAGACTCAGCGGAATTGGATCGGTCGTTCTGAGGGGGCGGAGATCGTTTTTCACCTTCCCGATAGTAAGGAGACGATCACTGTCTTCACCACCCGTGCGGATACCCTGTATGGAGTAACCTTTATGGTACTCGCTCCGGAGAGCCCCCTGGTGAACGAGGTGACTACTGCCGAGCAGAGAGAGGCGGTGGATGCCTACCTGGAGCGCACCAAGAGGAGATCTGAGCGGGAGCGTATGATGGATCACTCCGTCTCCGGAGTCTTCTCGGGTAGCTATGCAATTCATCCCATCACAGGAGCTGAGATCCCTATATGGATCAGTGACTACGTCCTCATCGGATACGGTACAGGCGCCGTGATGGCTGTCCCCGCACACGACTCCAGGGATTTTGCTTTCGCAAAGCATTTCTCTCTACCTATCATTCAGGTGGTCAAGGCAAATGGCACAGAGGTTAGTGACCCATCGACCTGGGAGGAGTCCATTGATAGCCATGAGGGGACGATGATCAACTCCGGCTTCCTCGATGGAATGAGTGTCGATGAGGCGATAGGTGCTATGAGAGATTATGTCGATGAGCACAAGCTTGGCCGTAAGAGAGTTAATTATCGTCTCAGAGATGCGATCTTCAGTAGACAGAGGTACTGGGGAGAACCCATTCCGATCTACTACAAGGACGGTATACCTTACGCCTTGGACGAGTCCGACCTGCCGCTTAAGCTCCCGGAGGTAGATAAGTACCTGCCCACAGAGACCGGTGAGCCGCCTCTTGGTCGAGCAAAGAACTGGTGTACGAAGGAGGGATACCCTCTCGAGCTATGTACGATGCCCGGATTCGCGGGTAGCTCTGCATACTATCTCCGCTATATGGATCCGCATAACCGTGAGGCTCTTGTCAGCAAGGAAGCAAACAACTACTGGAGAAGTGTGGATGTCTATGTAGGCGGCACCGAGCATGCTACGGGACACTTGATATATAGTCGATTCTGGAATAAGTTCCTCTACGACCTCGGATACGTCTGTGAGGACGAGCCCTTCCGCAAGCTGATCAATCAAGGAATGATCCAGGGGCGATCCAGCTTTGCTTACAGAGTTATCGGGACCAATACCTTCGTCTCACTGGGTAAGATTGGGGACCACGAGGTACAGCCAATACACGTGTCCGTCAATATTGTCCACAATGATCGACTCGACCTTGAGGCGTTTAAGGCATCTCAGCGCGAGCTTGAGGATGCTGAGTTTATTCTGGAGGACGACGGCTCCTATATCTGCGGCAATGCGGTGGAGAAGATGAGCAAGTCTTACCTCAATGTCGTCAATCCCGATGACATCATCGAGCAGTACGGTGCTGATACGCTGAGGGTATATGAGATGTTCCTTGGTCCAATAGAGCAGTCTAAGCCTTGGGATACCAATGGCATCGATGGTGCATTCCGATTCCTGAGGCGAGTCTACGGCTTCTTCTTCGATGACGAAGGGAAGCTAAAGGTGATGGATGACAAGCCGTCGAAAGACTCCCTGAAGTCTCTCCATACAGCGCTTAAGAAGGTGACTCAAGGCATCGAGTCCTACTCCTTCAATACCTGCGTGAGTGCCATGATGGTCTGTGCCAATGAGCTTTCAAGTCAGAAGTGTGTGTCCAAGGAGCTATTGCAAGACTTCATCGTCATGCTCTCTCCCTTTGCTCCTCACCTGGCGGAGGAGGTATGGCATGCTCTGGGACATGACGATAGCGTGGTCGATGCCAAGTGGCCGGAGCTGAATGAGGACTTCCTCAAGGAGTCCACCATCACATACCCGATCTCATTCAATGGTAAGGTACGCTTTACCATGGACCTCGCAGCAGATCTGAGTAAGGCAGAGATAGAGGAGATAGTCACATCATCGGAGGAGACACAACGCTACCTTGAGGACAAGAAGCCAGGTAGGGTAATCGTGGTTCCTCATAAGATCGTCAATATCGTCCTGGGATAATAATAAAATACATCACGTATAGTTTTAACTTATAAGTCATGGGCATAAGCAAGTCAGCTAAGATCTGGCGGGAGGTAGAGGATTATATCCTGATCTTCTTTACCCTGCTGCTGTACACCTTCTTCTGGCGAGGATTTATCTTCTCTCACGAGATCACCTCTGGTGGATTATCCGGTATCGCTTCGGTGATCACATGGGCCTGCGACAAGGCCGGTATGACCTTCGATGTGGGTTGGCCGTACAATATCATCAATGGTATCCTGGTGGTACTATCGGTGATCATCCTTGGGTGGAAGTTCTCCATCCGTACTGTCTTCAGCGTCATCGTACTCGGTATATCCATCCCTGCGTCCGGTCAGTTCTTTGACACTCCTATGCTTGCCGACGATCCGGCAATGGCTGTCATCATTGGTTCTATCGGAATAGGCTTCAGCCTTGCGATGATCTTTGCTCGTGGAGGCTCGACGGGTGGTACGGATATCATAGCCTCGATCATCAATAAGTACAAGCACATGGCGATCGGGCGTGCTCTCTTGGCGATCGATGTGATCACAGTGGGCATCTCGTGGTTTATCTTTCAGGATCCGGATAAACTGGTCTACTCATTCATCCAGATCATCACATGCAACCTGTCCGTTGACTTCTTCCTTAACGGATACCGCCAGTGTGTTCAGTTCTTTATCATCTCATCCAAGTATGAAGAGATCAGTCGTCTAATCATCAAGGAGGCAGGTCGAGGCGTAACCTTGCTAAAGGGCGTTGGGGCTTTCTCCGGATCAGATATGAAGGTGATGATGGTTATTGCTCGTCGTGCTCAGACCGCTACGATCATGAGGATCGTCAAGGATATCGATGAGCGGGCATTCATTACAGAGGCTCCGGTCAGAGGGGTCTATGGAGAAGGCTTTGACGTCAATTATGTGAAGTCTACGAAGAAGTCGCAACAGGAAGAGGGAGCACTGAGTACCTCATCAGCATCAGAAGAGACTGAAGGATAAGCCCAAAAGACATCATGTGTGAGAAACGTAGGCTCATCCTTGCGACTCATAACGAGCATAAGACACAAGAGATACGAGACCTGATTATCTCCGAGGGCTTGCCCTATGAGGTGGTGTCTCTTCACGAGATCGGCGACGACCTCGAGATCGAGGAGACAGGGGAGACTCTGATGGAGAACTCTCGGCTGAAGGCTGAGACGTGTCACCGGCGTCATCATACAGATTGCTTCGCCGACGACACTGGGCTGGAGGTTACCTCTCTGGAAGGCAGACCCGGGGTCTACTCAGCTCGCTATGCAGGACCGGCGTGCCGACCGGCCGACAACATCCGTAAGCTCCACCACGAGCTGGAAGGCGTCGAGGACAGGAGGGCAGTCTTTAAGACCGTAATCACTCTGATCTTAGACGATAAGATTCACACCTTTGAGGGTCAGGTCAGGGGGGCTATCACTGAGCAGCCACGGGGAGAGGACGGATTTGGCTATGATCCGATCTTTCAGCCCGAGGGCTATGACTGCACCTTTGCACAGATGAGCGAGGAGGAGAAGAATCATATCAGCCATCGTGGCAGAGCGGTGGAGGCTCTGATCTGCTTCCTTAGGTCACTGCACGGATAAGGAATTATCTATGAGCGTGGGGGCATCGAGGATCAGCCTCTTTGAGGACGATCATGAGATAAAGGCGTACAGGCTGAGTGAATTGCTCGGAAGTGTACGTCGTGCTCTCGAGGCAAGTTTCCGTGGATATTACAGGATAGTCGCAGAGGTGGCGAGCATCAACTCGAATGCCTCCTCCGGGCACGTCTACCTCGAGCTGACAGAGACGAATAAAAGAGGACGAAAAGTAGCCTCCACACGAGCCACCATGTGGTCCGGTACTGCCAGGAGCGTGATGCAGCGCTTCTGCGATGTAACGGGCAGTTACCCTCAGGTAGGGATGGAGCTCCTGATGACTGTGAGCGTCACGTTTCATGAGCAGTATGGTTTTTCGCTCAACATCCAAGACATTGACCCCAATCATACGCTTGGCAATCTGGAGCGCATCCGCCGAGAGACCATCCAGAAGCTGAGGGAGAATGGTATCCTGGACCTCAATAAGGTACAGTGCACACTCCCCACACTTACCCAGAGGATAGCAGTCATCTCCTCTGAGACGGCAGCAGGGTGGGGCGACTTCCGTGATCAGATGCGGAGGAGCGCCCTTGCCGGACTCTTCCACTTCGATCTATACCCGGCTACGATGCAGGGTGCTACCACCACGAAGACAGTGATAAGTGCGCTGGATAGGATCTATAGCCATGCAGACTCCTACGATGCTGTGGTGATCCTGCGTGGTGGGGGCAGCCCGATAGACCTCTCCGCCTTTGATGACTATAGACTCTGCGAGTATATTGCCTGCTTTTGCCTGCCGGTGATTACCGCTATTGGCCATGAGCGTGACTTCTCCGTAGCGGACCATGTGGCCAACACATCGGTCAAGACACCTACGGCAGCAGCAGAGTTTTTGATCCATCGACTGGAGGAGCAGATGAATAGGGTGGTCGATGCAGGAGACATGCTGAGCACTCTGCTACTCGACCGGTTTCACAGGATGCAGCAGCTACAGGTCGATCACCCCACGCGACTGGGGAAGGTGCTATCGACCCTCGAGCGACGGGAGAGTGATCGCATGCGGCGCTCTGAGAGGCGACTGACCTATGCTATGCATGCTCACCAAGAGGCTCTCCGTGATCACGTCGAGGCCTTAGCCAAGCGATCCACCACGCTGCTTTACGACCACAGGACGCAAGTCAGATCTCAGTCTGTCAGTCTGGAGAGCAGGAGTAAGCGTCTATCTATGATCCTGTCGAGGATCATTCCACAGGAGCAGGAGAAGTTGGATAACTACACCAAGCTGGCAGAGCTCTACAATCCTGAGAAAATCATGCTTCGCGGGTTCCTGCCTGTTCTTCAGGAAGGACGCCAGCTCACATCAGTAAGTGAGGTGGACAGCGATAGTAACTTACAGATCCTGATGACCGACGGCTCCATAGAGGGCAAGGTCACCCGTATACACACTGATAAGTCTCAATAGACCCATGACCAAAGAAGAGATCAAGGAGAAAGTAGACGCGCTGACTTACGATGAGGCCATTGCCGAGACGGAGCGCGTGCTCTCACATCTGGAAGAGGGTAATCTGCCTATAGATGAGGTGCTTAGCCAGAGTCGATATGCCGTGGCACTGATCACTCACTGTCGGGCAAAGATAGCGCAGGTAGGCAAGGAGGTCGATCGTATACTGGACGATCTGGACCCCAGTCCCGATAAGGAGTAACAGTCTAATATTTGAACCTGAAACTAATATCGGTATTAGTGAAGTCTATTACCGGTATTAGGCAACACTAATACCGGTAATAGATGACGCTAATATCGGTATTAGAAACGTGCGATAGTGATGTGCTGGTTACCAGGCTTGTGTGTATGGGTTTTAAAAGTACTCCCATGCAGGGACTTTGGCGCTGGTGGTCTTTGTTCTTCCTATGTTTCGAATCCACTTTGTTGAGCATATAATAGCGATTATGTTAAGTAAGAAGCGAGGGAGATACTAAGAGCCCAATAAAGAAGTCAGTGGGAATGGTTAACTTTGGCTCATAAGAAACAACTACAAGCTCGTAACTACCATGAGAGAATCCGATACAATAAACCCTGAGCAGAAAGTCATGCTGCCAAGCGACAAATTCGCAATCTGTATCTCCAGATCCCAGTGCAGTGGCGGAGTTACATTCGCCCATCTACTCGGGGATAAGCTAGGTATACCTGTTTACGATGACAATATCTTCGACCTCTCTGCGAAGGATCACAATATCCGGCGCGATCTCTTTGTGAAAAATGAGGATAATACAGACTTTTCAGTCCCTATTATATATGGTGCGGAGTATGCTTCGTCAGGAGCAATGATCACCTATACGGACAACTTTTTGTCCAATAAGAACATCCATAGTATGCAGTCAGAGACAATCCTGAGGCTTGCCGCTGAGAACTCTGCCATTTTCCTGGGTCATACAGCTGACTTCGTGCTAAGAAACCACCCTAACTTACTGAAGCTCTATATCTCCGAGCCGATGGCTATTCGCATAAAGAACCTCCAGAGAGACTACGAGGGAGTCAGCGATGAGGAGGCGATGGATAGACTGCTGAAGCTTGATAAGGAAAGGCGTCAGTACTACAACTATTACACCGGCATGCGCTGGGGACGCTGTGAGACTTACGATCTGGCTCTGCAACCGTCTTTCTTTGGCATAGATTATGCAACTGATTTAGTAATGGAGATTATTCGCGTCAAGCAGTTCCCCCTCACGGGCACCTCCTTGGCAGGCGAACATTAGGTTCCAAGTCCATAACAAAGCAGTTTGTATAGATGTTAAATAAAAACAATAAGAAGATATATGACCCAATAGTGGAGTCTTCTATTTCCGACCAGGAGGACTTCGATACCCTCTTTGATCAGCCCTCATCCGATGGAGGGGGCTCGGGAGGAGAGGATGCGAGTGGCGGTCAGGAGTCTACTCAGATGACTGAGACTCCCACCCTAGACGCCTACGGTACGTGGCTCAATGAGCAGGTGAAGAGAGGGAAGCTGGATCCCGTGTATGGTCGTGAGAAGGAACTTCAGCGGATCACTCAGATACTCGCAAGGAAAAAGAAGAATAACCCCCTACTCCTGGGTGAGCCGGGTGTGGGAAAGACAGCGGTAGTCGAGGCTCTGGCACAGAGAATCGCATCCGGAAATGTCCCACCCTATCTGCTCAATAAGCGGATCGTTGCGGTGGATATGTCGTCCATTGTGGCGGGGACGATGTATAGGGGACAATTTGAGGAGCGGATGAAGAAGCTCATCCACGAGCTCAAGTCCAATCCTGACGTCATCCTCTATATGGATGAAATACACACTCTTATGGGTAGCGGTAACACCCAGGGAGGGGTTGACGCCGCCAGTATGCTCAAGCCTCCTCTGGCACGAGGTGAGATCCGCTGCATCGGTGCCACAACTCTGGAGGAGTATCGTAAGAGCATCGAGAAAGATGGTGCGATGGACCGGAGATTTCAGAAGGTTATGGTTAACGCCCCTGACGAGAAGGAGACACTCCTTATCCTAAAGAAGCTCCAGCCGATCTACGAGAAGCACCATCACGTGACCTATACGGAGAAAGCACTTGAGTCAGCCGTTTATCTGACAGAGCGCTACGTCACTGATCGGCAGTTCCCCGACAAGGCGATAGATGCTCTCGATGAAGCGGGCGCCTACTCCTTTATCAAGCATCAGAAGCCTGTGGATCTGAAGCCCTATCAGGACCAGATCGACGAGATACGGAAGCTGAAGCTTCAGTACGTCAACGAAGGGCGGTATGACCTTGCCTCACAGGCGAGAGATAAGGAGAAGCAGTATCAGGAGGATCTCAAGACGGTCAAGCGTAGTCTGGAGCATGGTGACTTGCTCGGCGACCCTACCCTCGTGGACAGTCAGGAGGTAGAGTATGTGGTGTCTCTGGGGAGCGGCGTGCCGGTACAGTCCTTTACCGCCGGAGATCTAAAGGCACTCAGTCAGCTGGAGTCTACACTGAAGTCCAAGGTGATCGGTCAGGATCATGTGGTGCGAGATATTGCTACTGCCATCCAACGGAATAAGGTGGGACTCAGAGACCCGGGAAAGCCCATTGGCTCCTTCCTCTTCTTAGGATCCTCCGGCGTCGGTAAGACATATCTCTCTAAGATGCTCGCTAAGGAGCTCTTTGGCACAGAGGATGCCATGATCCGTGTGGACATGAGTGAATTCATGGAGAAGTACTCCGTCTCTCGACTGATCGGTGCTCCTCCCGGATATGTCGGATATGACCAGGGTGGCGAGCTAACGGTGAAAGTGAAGCGACGCCCCTACTCCGTGATCCTCTTCGATGAGATCGAGAAGGCTCACCCCGATGTCCAAAACCTTATGCTACAGATCCTTGATGATGGTGTGCTGACAGATAGTACAGGTGATAAGGTTAATTTTAAGAACACCATTATCATCATGACATCCAACGTCGGGACTCGCCAATTGAGCGAGTTCGGTACCGGTATAGGATTTAAGGATCAGAGCGATGGAGATGAGGCGGCTGAGCAGGTGATCCGAAAGGCTCTCAATAAGCGCTTTGCCCCTGAGTTCCTCAATCGTATCGATAAGATCGTTACCTTCAATCAACTCAAAAAGCAAGACATCCGTAAGATTACGGATCTGGAGCTGAGTAAGCTGGATAAGCGTCTGGAGAACCTCAATATCCGAGTGCAGTACTCCGATAAGGCGAGAGACTTCGTGGCTGATAAGGGGTTTGATCCTAAGCTCGGTGCGAGACCGCTCAAGAGAGCAATTGCCCAATACATCGAGGAGATGATCACGGACGGGATCATCAGTGGCGAGGTGCAGCCGGGAGAGGATTACCTGATCGATGTGGATGGCACGGACACGGACATGAAGCTGAAGATCATGGTACCGGAGCCACTACTGATCTCATAAGTAATTGATACTACTCTGAGAGGGGCATTATGGCATATGAGCTGTGATGCCCCTCTCTCTTGGGACTACGGGCGATCACTTCATCCCCACAATTGCGTATCTTTGTGGGAAGAAATCTTAGTAACCAATGGTACCATTCTCAATAGATCCAGATAGAATCATCCTCGGCATAGAGTCCTCCTGCGATGATACCTCAGCTGCTGTCCTGAGGGGTCAGACGCTCTTGTCAAATGTCATAGCGAGCCAAAAGGTCCACGAGCAGTACGGTGGCGTAGTGCCCGAGCTGGCTAGCCGAGCACACTTACAGAACGTGGTCCCCGTCATCAGTGAGGCTATTCGGCAGGCCGGGATCACGCGTGAGGATATAGACGTGATCGCCTATACACGAGGTCCCGGACTCCTGGGCTCTCTGCTGGTCGGAGGGACCTTCGCCAAGGGGATGAGCCAGGCGCTCGGTATCCCGATGGTAGACGTCAATCATCTGCAGGGACACGTGATGGCTCACTTCGTACAGCAGCCGGGCGAGGAGCGACCTGTCCCCCACTTCCCATTCCTCTGCCTGCTCGTATCAGGAGGCAACTCGCAGATTATTCTAGTCCATAGCCCCCTGGATATGGAGATTATCGGCAAGACCATTGATGATGCTGCCGGCGAAGCATTTGACAAGTGTGCCAAAGTGATGGGACTGGGGTACCCTGGAGGACCGGTCGTGGACCGACTCGCTAAGGAGGGAGACCCAAGGGCCTTCCACTTCGCCAAGCCCAGGATAGAGGGCTATGATTACAGCTTCAGTGGGCTGAAGACCTCCTTCCTCTACACCCTCAGAGATAATCTGGAGAAGGATCCTCTCTTTATCGAGAAAAATAAGGAGGATCTGTGTGCTTCACTCCAGGAGACCGTGATCGAGCTCCTCATGGAAAAGCTCGAGCGGGCTGCTGAGGATCTCAATATCGATCAGGTGGGTGTAGCAGGTGGCGTCTCTGCTAATAGCCGCCTAAGACAGGCCTTTGTGGACTATGGCGAGCGTAGTGGTAAGGCTGTCTTTATTCCACCATTCAGCTACACGACGGATAATGCGGCGATGATTGCTATGGCCGGAGCCTGTCTCTATGCTGCAGGTCGACGTAGTGAGATGACGGACGCCCCTTACTCAAGGATCACAATCTAAGTGCCAAGTATATGGAATACGATAAGTCACTACACAAGTACTTGACGGAGCTCAGTGCTACGGCTCTGCAGGTATCCGAACTCCTACTCTCGCTCAAGTCCCACTTGTCAGTGGCTGAGAGCTGCACTGGTGGGCTGATCGCTGCTACCTGTACCGGTATCAGTGGTGCCTCGGACTGGTTTGATACCGGAGTAACCACTTATACTCGGCACAGCAAGCAATGTGTGCTTGGGCTGAAGGATCGGGAGATCCGAGACGGGCTTGTCTCTGAGGCCACTGCTATCGCCATGTGCGAGCATGTCGCTAAGCTCTCCGGTGCCGACATCTCGCTCTCTACCACAGGTGTTGCCGGACCTTCGGAGAGCGAGGGGTATAAGCCATGTGCAGCGTGGATCGCCGTCCATACGCCTATGGGTACCGTCTCTCGATGGCTCGAGCATGAAGATGAGGGACGGAGCTCCAATCGTGCATTCATCGCCTTACAAGCCCTCTCACTACTTCGCGAAGAGCTACAGAAGTATCAGGAGACCTCAGTGAGATGACGCTTCAGGAAGCGCTCAAGAGGGCATTTGGATACAATAGCTTCAGACCTAATCAGGAGGAGGCTTGTCGTAACCTTCTCCACGGTCGTGATCAGCTCGTCATACTGCCCACGGGCGGCGGCAAGTCGATCTGCTATCAGCTGCCGGCCATCCTCCAGGATGGATGCGCCATCGTAGTGTCGCCTCTGATTGCGCTGATGCGAGACCAGATCGACTCGCTCAATCGACATCACATCCCCTCGGCCACCATCAATAGCTCTCTCTCTGACTCTGTACGACGCCAGGTGCTTCTACTGCTACTCAGGGGAAAACTGAAGCTGCTCTACCTGAGTCCGGAGACTCTGATGTCTCCAATGGGAGACTATATCCTGAGCAATGCCAAGATCTCTTTCTTCGCCATAGACGAGGCTCACTGTATAAGCCAGTGGGGCCATGACTTCAGACCCGAGTACTCGCAGCTTGGATTTCTTAAGCAAAAGTACCCCTCCCTTCCCATCATCGCACTGACGGCAACAGCCGACCCTGCCACAAGGAAGGATATTATCAACAAACTGCAGCTGACAGATCCTGTGGAGATAGTCGGGGACTTCGATAGACCTAACATCCACATCTCGGTACGGCGAGGAGTAAAGAAGAGAGAGAAGCTAAGGCAGATAGCAGACTATATCGAGGAGCAGGGTACACTCTCCAGCGGCATCATTTACTGCACAAAGCGCAAGGATACTGAGATGCTCTCCGAGTATCTCAATAGTCAAAACATACACGCCCTGCCCTACCACGCCAATATGTCCCCCGAGGATAGACTTGTGGTCCATCGTGCCTTCCTGTCGGGAAATGTGCAGGTGGTCTGTGCTACCGTAGCCTTCGGGATGGGTATCGACAAGCCTGATGTGAGGTGGGTCATACACTACAGCATGCCGATGAATATCGAGCAGTACTATCAGGAAATAGGACGAGTCGGCCGTGATTGCCAACCGGCGGAAGCCCTGATGTACTACTCCTTTGGAGATCTAAAGGTGCTCGAACTACTCATCAAGAACACCCCAAACGAGGATCTCAATAAGGCTAAAATGGACTATATGAAGCGCTTCTGCGAAGCAACAGTCTGCCGACGGAAGATCCTGCTAGCCTACTTCGGACAGGAGACAGCAAAGGTGTGTGGTAATTGCGACCTCTGCTTGCTGCCACCGGAAGCCACCTTTGACGGTACGATCCATGCTCAGAAGGTGATGAGCACCATAGTAAGGGCACAGGAGACAGTGACGGTGGAGGATGTGGCAAACATTCTGATAGGATCTCAGCAGAGAGAGCTCTGGAGCAGAGGGCTCAATAGACTGACCACCTTTGGGATCGGTAGGGATGAGACCTGGGTGGCATGGAGGGAGTATATCTACCAGATGACCCAGAATGGTCTCATCGCCATAGACTACAGTAATGGCTGTCGCCTTACGATGACCAAGCTGGGCTGGGAAGTGTTAAGGGGAGAGATGTCCCTGACACTAACCAAATTCACCCCATATCGCAAGAAAGCGTGACACCACTCACTGAGAGCGTTCGTGCCTCCAGATGCTACCGGTCTAAACCTCCTTGCATTTGGTCTGTAAGCTATGAGCTACAAGTGAATGGCTATCAGCAGGAAGTAGTCTGCCAAATCTAATACCGGTAATAGACAACACTAATACCGATATTAGTCTCAACTATTACCGGTATTAGTAATCACTATTATCGGTAATAGTCTGAGGTCATCTATCTACGCTATCTCTGAAAAAGCACACAGATTAATTGCTTGTGTAAAACCGATCTGGGAAAAAGGGGAATAAATCGTACCTTTGCGGCAACACGTGGAGAGATTTGTGTCTGCTTGCAACCACGCTAAAACAATGCTAAAGGGCACTCTTGAGTCAATGAACAATGATCGGAGCTTCTTGCTCACGGATCGTGGAGTCTGACCGAGAGAGGCTTTGAGCGTTGCATGCTTTTAGGATAAGGGTCTCTTCTCGGTTTATAGACACTGTACACTTCATCTATTTTGGTTCGTTGATATATGAAAACTTCTGATACCTACCTCTTTAGCTCCGAGTCTGTGAGCGATGGACACCCCGATAAGGTGGCCGACCAGATCTCTGACGCCCTCCTGGACAACTTCCTTGCTCAGGATCCCAAGAGTAAGGTGGCATGTGAGACGTTAGTGACTGCCGGTCAGGTACTTATTGCCGGAGAGATCACCTCTGACGCTTACGTCGACCTGCAGTCCGTCGTGCGAGGAGTGATCGCTGACATCGGTTACACCAAGGGCGAATATGGCTTCGATGCGCAGTCGGTCGGTATCCTCAGCGCCATCCACGAGCAGAGTCCTGACATCCATATGGGTGTCGTGCGTGAATCGGACGAGGACCAGGGCGCAGGAGATCAGGGGATCATGTTTGGCTACGCCTCATGTGAGAGCGACAACTATATGCCGCTCCCGATCGAGCTGTCTCACTCGATGCTGCAGATCCTATCCCAGATCCGCAAGGAGGAGCCGGACCTTATGCCCTACCTTCGTCCTGATGCTAAGGGACAGGTGACACTGGAGTATAATATGGACCGCACTCCTAAGCGCGTCAATACCATCGTCCTCAGCACACAGCATGATGACTTCGTAAAGCCGCATGATGGGATGAGCCAGGCACAAGCTGACCGACTGATGCAGGAGAAGATCTCAGAGGATGTCCGCCGTATTGTGATCCCGAGGCTGATCGAGAAGTACAGCTCTAAGGTCCAGAACCTCCTCGATGATCAGGTCAGATATCTGATCAATCCTACCGGGCGCTTTGTCCTCGGTGGTCCAGCCGGGGATACCGGTCTGACCGGACGTAAGATCATCGTAGATACCTATGGCGGCCGGGCTGCTCATGGTGGTGGTGCCTTCAGCGGTAAGGATCCGAGTAAGGTGGATCGCTCCGCTACCTATGCTGCTCGTTATCTCGCCAAGAACCTGGTTGCCGCCGGGGTGAGCGATGAGATCAAGATCCAGGTCGCCTACGCCATCGGTCAGGCAGATCCGGTGAGCATCTATGTGGATACTTACGGCAGGAGCAGAGTACGTGAGACGGATGGCGAGATCGCCTCGATGCTGTCCTCTCTCTTCGACCTCAGACCCTATCACATCATCAAGTCACTTTACTTAGAGGCGCCGATCTACAGGGAGAGCTCTGCCTACGGGCATATCGGCCGCACACCTCGAGTGGCGACGAAGTCCTTTACGGATGGGAATGGTCGGACGCTCACTAAGGAGGTGGAGCTCTTTGCCTGGGAAAAAACGGATCTCGTCGATAAGGTCAGGGGTGCTTTCCACTTCTGATACTCTCCAGAAGAATAACTTATGTCCGTCTTCCGCATGAAAGGCTTCGAGCTCGAGCAGGGCGAAGCAGCCATGAAGGTGGGTACCGACGGCACAGTGCTGGGTGCATACACCATCGAGTGGCTGCTGAAGAGGCGTATCCAGCCTCGGCTGATCCTCGACGTGGGGACCGGAACGGGGATCATTGCACTTATGATGGCTCAGAAGTTTCCCTCCGCAGTGGTTTATGCTATCGAGATCGATCATGGAGCAGCAGAGACAGCAAGGCGCAATTTCTCCCACTCTCCTTTCTCATCACGGCTTCAGCTGAGAGAGGGGGACTATGGCTTAGTTAGAGCGGAGGACCTGACCGACAGGTACGACCTGATCGTCAGTAACCCACCCTACCACAATGGGAGCTACCTCCCCGGGGATGAACGGCGACAGATCGCCCGACACAGCGGGACGCTGCCCTCGGAGGTATTCTTTGGGATCTCCTCAGAGCTTCTGTCGCCGAGTGGGTACATCGCGGTAGTTTTGCCATCGAGCCAGCTACCCCTTTACGATCACGCAGCATCATCCTTCGGGCTGGAGATGATTCACCGTTGTCTCATCCAGACCGTGGCAGGTAAGGCTTGCAAGCGTGTCATCGGACTATGGACTCGAGGAGAGAAGAGCGACTGCACAGAGGAGCAGCTGACGATTTCCTCAAGTGAAGGTTACAGCGACCGATATGCGGAGCTGATGCGAGACTTTCTGACGATATTTTGATTGCGGAGGTGGCATAAGCACATACTTTATGGTAAATTTGTTTTTTAATCTCAGGAATGTAGATCATGAAGTCAATAGAGGTGGATGGGCTGACATTTAAGCCCTATCTGTCACAGGAGGAGCTGCACCCTCACATAGCGAGAGTTGCCAAGGAGATCATCGCGGACGTGGGAGACAGAGATCCGCTCTTTGTCTGTATCCTCAACGGAGCATTTATGTTTGGCTCTGACATTGCTCATCTGCTGGACAAACCCTACGAGATGGCCTTTGCGAAGTACAGCTCTTACTCGGGTATGCACTCCACGGGTCGGCTCACGGAGGTGATGGCTCCACAGATTGACGTCAAGGGACGCGTCGTGGTGGTGCTGGAGGATCTCGTGGACACCGGGTTTACCCTGACACAGATTAAGAAACTCTACCTCTCCCGAGGTGCCGAGGAGGTGCGCATAGCTGTCATGCTCGATAAGCCCAATGCACACAAGGATGCATCTCTCGAGCTGGACTATGTGGGGAAGGAGATCCCGGATGACTTTATCGTGGGTCACGGACTGGACTACAATGGCTTCGGTCGGATGCTCAATGACATCTTCGTGGTCGATGAGGAGTCCCTCCGGAAGAAGAATCAATCACTCAACATATAATCATGCTAAATATCATCATATTCGGGGCTCCCGGCTCCGGCAAGGGTACTCAGAGTGCACACATCAAGGAGCACTACAACCTCAATCACATCTCCACAGGGGATCTCCTGCGTGCAGAGATCAAGAAGGGAACTCCCCTGGGGAAGAAGGTGGAGGGGCTCATCAGCGAGGGACACCTCGTACCCGATGAGACCATCGTGAGTATCATGGAGGGTCATATCGAGGATCCCGGAGAGTATGCAGGCATCATCTTTGATGGATTCCCCCGTACGGTAGCCCAGGCCGAGGCGCTGGACACGATGCTGAGTACCCATGGCGAGAGCGTCACTCTCCTGCTGGAGCTACAGGTAGGTGAGGAGGAGCTCATCAGCCGCATCCTCGAGCGAGGAAAGGTTTCTGGTCGAGCTGATGACAACGAGGAGTCGGCTCGTGAGCGACTCAAGGTCTACCACAACGAGACTGAGCCGGTCCGCAACTTCTACTCCAAGCAAGGCAAGTACGTTGCTGTAGAGGGCGAGGGCGGTATCGATGAGATTACAGAGCGGATCATCAAGGCTATCGATAACTTCGTAGCCTGATACCATCATCTAGTAGATTCTCTCACGCATCAGGAAAAAGTTCCCTCTGAAGAAATAAGTGCCATGGCTGAGTCAGGATTTGTCGATTACGTAAAGATCTATTGCCGGAGCGGCAAGGGAGGACAGGGATGTGTCCACTTCTACAGATCCAAACGGAGTCCTAAGGGAGGATCTGACGGAGGTGATGGCGGTCGCGGAGGTGATGTCTACCTAAGGGGTGATCGGAACTACTGGACCCTCCTTCACCTTCGCTATAACCGCCATATCTTTGCCGAAAATGGCAAGAGTGGTGGTGAGAACAACCGCACCGGAGCCGATGGAGAGGACATTTACATCGACGTCCCACTCGGGACCGCCTGTTACGATGCCGACACGGGAGACTACATCACCGAGGTGCGAGAGCATGGAGAGGTGATCAGGATCCTGAAGGGAGGTCGTGGGGGACAGGGAAACACCCGCTTTGCCACCTCGACCAATCAGGCTCCCCGCTTCGCTCAGCCCGGAGAGGCGCGCGAGGAGCGGGAGGTGATACTCCAGCTGAAGTTACTGGCTGATGTGGGACTAGTAGGCTTCCCCAACGCAGGGAAGTCGACCCTCCTATCTGCCATCACCACCTCTAAGCCCAAGGTGGCGAACTACCCCTTTACGACACTGGTACCCAATCTCGGCATCGTGAAGTACCGCGATGGTCGCTCCTTCGTTATGGCGGACATACCCGGGATCATCGAGGGTGCTGCTGAGGGCAAAGGGCTGGGGCTTCGCTTCCTCCGCCATATCGAGCGCAATGCCGCCCTACTCTTCCTCATCCCCTCCAATGCCGACAACATCGCAGAGGAGTACGAGATACTGCTGGGAGAGCTGGAGAAGTACAACCCCTCGCTACTGGAGAAGAATAGGGTCCTGGGCATCTCAAAGTCCGACCTCGTCGATGAGGATCTCGAGGAAATGATCCGCGAGACTCTCCCAGAGGGGGTGCCGGTCTGCTTCTTCTCCTCGGTAACCGGGGAGGGAGTGGCAGAGCTCAAGGATCTGATCTGGAAGAGCATTACCGTCAATAACTTTGAGGCGGTCTCTCCGCTCGTGGAGCAGAATCTCAATCGCACCCTGCAAGGGGTCGAGCTCGATGAGAGCGAGGATGATGCTGTGGAGTCCTCCGACACTGACGAGGAGTCCGCGGAGACCGATGCGGGAGGTAGGATGCATGACGAGGATCCCTACTGATCCTATGACCCAACGACAGCGACAGAACGATAGATAAGAATACAGACATGACTGATACTACTCCATCACAGGTAAGAGTACGATTTGCACCCAGTCCTACTGGACCACTTCATATCGGTGGTGTGCGCACCGCTCTTTATAATTACCTCTTTGCCAAAAATCAGGGTGGAAAGATGCTCCTGAGGATCGAGGATACCGACTCTCGTCGGTTTGTCCCCGGAGCGGAGGAATACATCGTCGAGTCTCTCAAGTGGCTTGGCATCCATATCGACGAGGGTGTAGGTGTGGGAGGTGAGTATGGTCCCTACCGCCAGAGCGAGCGCAGGGACATCTACCGTAAGTATGTCCGCGAGCTACTGGATGGTGGTCAGGCCTATAAGGCGTACGACACCCCTGAGGAGCTGGAGAAGGCTCGTGAGAGTACCAAGAACTTTCAGTACGATGCATCCACCCGTATGGGTATGCGCAACTCGCTCGCACTGACTGAGAGCGAGTGCGAGGAGCTGGAGCAGGCGGGTGTGCCCTACGTTGTGCGACTTCGGATAGAGCCGGGAGAGGCGATCAGCTTTACCGATATGGTACGCGGTGAGGTGACCATCAACTCCTCGGAGCTTGACGACAAGGTGCTCTATAAGCAGAGCGATGATCTCCCCACCTATCATCTGGCCAACGTAGTTGATGATCATCTGATGAAGATCTCTCACGTCATCCGCGGAGAGGAGTGGGTCACATCCACACCCCTCCATGTCTTGCTATATCGTGCCTTTGGCTGGGAGAATGAGATGCCTCGATTTGCCCACCTACCCCTTTTACTTAAGCCCGAGGGTAGTGGCAAGCTTAGCAAGAGAGATGGGGACAAGTTTGGCTTCCCGGTCTTCCCCCTTCGCTGGGAGTCACCTGAGGACGGAGCTGTGAGCCCGGGCTATCGCGAGAGCGGCTACCTGCCTGAGGCGGTGGTTAATTTTCTCGCTCTCCTGGGGTGGAATCCCGGTGACGACATAGAGCTTATGCCTATGAATGTCCTCATCCGTCGGTTTGACCTCAGCAGTGTCAATAAGAGTGGCGCCCGCTTCGACTACGAGAAGGGAAAGTGGTTCAATCAGCAGTACATCAGGATCTGCGACCTCGACCGCTTAGCCGACCTCTGTAAGCCTTACCTTGAGCAGGTGGGTATCGCTTGCGACCACCACAAGCTGGTCTGTGCCCTTGAGCTGACACGTGAGCGTCTGACTCTCCTCCCGGACGTCGTAGAGCAGACCGGATACCTTCTCCAGGCGCCGACAGACTTTGACGAAAAGTCTGTCAAGAAGCGGTGGAAGGAGGATAGCGCCAAGCAACTTACTGAGTACCTCGAGTATATCGACACCTTCCCGAGACCTCTCGATGTGAAGCTACTCGACGAGAAGACTCACGGCTGGCTGGAGGAGAAAGGCTATAAGATCGGAGTGGTGATGAACGCCCTCAGAGTGGCTCTCGTAGGGAAGGCGATAGGGCTCTACATCTACGACATCATTGACTTCATTGGTGTCAAGGAGACGAAGCAAAGGGTTCAGTACGCCATTGAGCGACTGGGCTGATACCTATATCAAGAAAAAAGCAGGACGTAAAGCTTAGTGCTTTGCGTCCTGCTTTTTTTCTCACCGTTTCTCGTACTTGAAGCGCTTGTGACTCCAGAGATAATAGGCCGGCTCTCTCCTAATCATCTCCTCTAATAGTACGTAAAACTGCTGCGTGAGTGTGAAGCCCCCCTGGTCGTCCTCCTTGTCATAGGGCATAGGGATGACTCTCACCCTCCAGTAGCCTCTCCGCTCGCGATGCATATCAAGGAAGTAAGCAGTCAGATTCAGTCTCCTTGTGATCTTTTCCGCCCCTACATGTGTAGGCACCTGCCGACCAAAGAAGTCAATGTAATGATGAAGTTTGTCTGCAGAGGGAGACTGGTCAGCCACATACCCTACCCCAAATGGCTTTCCTGACTGTCTTGCAGAGAGCACATACCGGAGCGTATCTCTCATCTCAACCGACTTACTGCCGTGAGCCTGACGATTGGCAAGGATGATCTGGTCAGAGACCGGGTCGTGGAGCTGAGAGTAGATCTGTGCACAAGTTACCCCGGGAAGCCAGAGAGCGATGGAGGGGATCCACTCCCACTGACCATAGTGACCGATATAGAGGGTAAAATTGCGTCCGCTGGCGGTATCCTCGCGGATCTGCTCTATGCCCTCAAAGGTGATGTGCTCCTTCATCTCCTCCTCCGACCAAGTCATCATCCTCGGAGCCTCGAGTATCAGATCGCAGAAGTAGCTGTAGAAGTCCTTCGCTATCTTTTTCCTTTCCATCTGAGTAAGCCCCGGAAAGGCGATCTCAAGATTGCGGTCTACCACCTCTCTACGATACCGTGCGACATCCCTGACCACCCAGGCCAAGAAATCGGACAGACGGTAGAGCCGCCGGAGGGGGATCCTACCGAGCCGTCGCCAGAGCCTAAGTACCCACTTGATCTTCTTTTCCTCAGTCATAACTCACTGGAGCATATCATCTACAAAAACTGCCGTTGCCATCCACTTGACCGGTGCATACCATGCACTTCCGACAAAGGAGCCGGCGGGGATTTTCAGTAGTAACGTATTCCACCCCTTTCGCAGAGTTACTCGTGTCGGAGTTCTCATCGTATAATTCTCGTCCCAGAACGGGATCTCAGGGTCGCCCTTCTGCCCCGAGTGAGCCCATAGGGGAGGAGCAATAGTCTCTCCATTAAGCCAGATCTGAGCATCGGTATTGCTCCACTTGCCCTTTGGGAAAGCATCCGCCCATTGCGACCTTGAGTAATCGTAAAAGCCTATCCATAGACTCGACTCTCGCTCCTCATCACTCCAGACCCGCCGATAAGCATAAACTGTCTGATTGGGAGCGGGATCGATCCATAGCCCCTTAATCTGCGGATCCCAGAAGTGCCTAAGTATCAGTGTACCTCCAATAAAGGTCGTGTCGGGTGTCAGGCTCTCCAATTCCTCTGGGGATAGTGCCTCAATGGGGAAAGCCATGGCCGTCTTGCCGCCATTGGGATAGGGACCAAATATGCTCCAGCGGATCTCAGACTGGGGCATGTAAGGGAAAGGAAGCCCTTGCATATATCTCTTACCATAGATACAGAGCCGCCGCTCAAAGTCTCTAAAGCACTCGAAGTCTCTATTCTGACTAAGACTGACGAAGTTGTCTACATATCCGCCTCCTCCCCAGCCTTTTTCTGCAAAGGCAACAAGCGAGGGATAGGTCGGATTATGGACATGATTAAGATCGCCATAGAGCAAATTCCGATCATTCCATAAGCACAGTTCACCACCAAGTAAGTGCTCATCATTATTGTCGGAGTCACTGTCCAGGATGCTGTGATAGAAGATCGAGACAACACTCTCCAGCGGGTCCATGTGATTGATGTAGAGGTTTCGAGAGTCTATCTTTGCAACCTTGGGATTATCGATCTCTGACTTCTCTGCAGCACTCCAGAGCTGACGGATCACAGTCTCGGGATAATTACCGCCGGGGCTCCAGCCGATCGCCTTCACCCCCTTCGCTTCTATAAATGAGACCACAGTGGGTACAAAGTCCCGATTGTGTATCTTCACTTCATCCGCACCTATATGCAGATAAGGACAGTCGACGTGTGAGAGAAACTCGTCCAGCAACTCCATCACGATCGCCTGCCCCTTCTCGCTCTGCATGGAGCAGCCCATTGCCCTCTCAAATGCAGCGGAGTGGCCCGGCATATCTATCTCAGGGAGGAATAGGATAAACCGTTCCTCGCAATACCGGCGAAGTTCCTCAAGCTCTTCATAACGGTAGAATAACCCCTTGTCTCTCGTCATCGTAGACGGGTTATTGAGCACGGGATACAGCCGACTCTCGAGGCGCCACGCCACATCCTCGGTGGCGTGGAAGTGAAAGACATTGAGTTTCAGACCCGCCATGGCATCGATCTGCTGCTTCAGCAGCACCACCGACTGATAGTTGCGCCCCACATCCGCCAGAAATCCCCGCCAGCGAAAGGCTGGCGCATCCTCCACCACTCCACAGGGAATGCCGGAGTCGGAGACCAATTGTCTCAGCGTCTGTATCCCATTGTATACTCCCCTTATCGACCTCCCCTCGATAAGGACCTCTGATGGGGAAACAAGGACACGGTATGCCTCAACACTGGGGCTAAAAGAGAGCGTATCCGTACAGCGGAGGGAGAGGGTCACCTCATGCCCTGCTCGGCGTGGAAAAGCTCGGTCTATTGCAGGCGTAAGAGTGGAAAGACTGTCGCTTGACAGTTGTGGGATGAGGGCGAAGTCTGGTGGTATCGCCCCTGAATGCTGCTCCGCAAGAAGTGGACGGGGGGTGATATCCTTATATCGTGACTCCTGAGCAAAAACAGAACTAACGGATGCCAGAGCCAAACATAGAAGTAGGAAAGGTTTATTCATCTTAGTAGCCGATAATTAAGTCTCTTCCGCGGACCATGGCAGGATAGCGCTTCAGCACCGCCGCCGGCAGGTCCTTACGGATCTGCTGTCCCACACCAAGCGAGAGATCGTATACAGCACCGCACTTGTCGCAGGTGGCAGACATCAGTGTCTCCATTGCCGGGACATAATCTGGTCTTACCACCCCCGCCGTGGGATAGCAGAGGGGGCACTGAGCATCATATGCCGCATAGCCACCACCCTCCACCTCACCCGGAAGTCCATGGCATACGAGCAGCCCCCCCACTCCGAGCAGATCGCTCTGATGACGAGGCGTAATGATAAGGATCGCAGTCTGAGGGGAGGCAATTGACCTTCCCTCGGAGGACATAAGGTCTATGGTGTAGCTCACCGGGAGATCCGGCAGTCGATCCTGCATGGAGGGATGACTGCATGAGGAGAAGGTCACGGCAATCACCAGTGCTGTGACAGAGTGAAGGAGTGGGTAGAGTACTTCTGACTTACTTCTTGCCAAGGAAGCGATCCACGTCCAGGAGTTCGAGACTATCAGCCATCTTATCCAGCATAGGCTGCAGCTTAGTCTTCACCATACCGGCGACGAAGGAGGGTGCCTCTACTTCGACAGACACCTGAGTCTTGGTATTTTCGCCATCAGGCTGAAAATTGAGCACCAGCTCCACCGGAACCGGAGATCCCTCTGCCTTGTAGCTTACAAGAGAGGGTTTCTCTATGCGGTTGCGACGAAAGGTAATGTCACCGACAAAAGGAAGCTTGGCAGCGATGCTATCATCGGTTACGGAGACATCCTTAAACATCGGCTTATCGCCCACCTTGCTCAGGAAGTGACGAGCCGACTCCGGCTCTCCGGCCAGATCAAATACCGTCTCTATATCTTTCTTAATGGTAAACGGTCTGCTATTGATTACCTGCATATCTATCGTCTATTCCATGTCCATTATTTACCCCAGTTAGCCGGATCCTTCCGCCATTCCTTGAGGGTCTCCACCTGGTCGCTGTGGATAAAACCCCTCCTCTCCGCCTCTGCGACCACATAGTCATAGTCGCTGAGGGTGTACATCGGTATGGAAGCCTCAGCAAAGGCATCATCAGCGACGGCAAAGCCATGAGAGTAAGTAGCGACCAGTCCGAGCACCTCATAACCGGCTGCCTGCAGTGCCCTCGCTGCTGCGAGACTGCTACCACCGGTGGAGATAAGGTCCTCGATGACCACCACCTTGGCATTCTTATCTATGGAGCCCTCGATCTGATTTTGCATCCCATGATCCTTAGCCTTTGCGCGGATATAGGAGAGAGGGAGATGCATACGATCAGCGACAAGAGCTGCCTGAGGGATACCACCCGTGGCGACACCGGAGACAGCTGTGACTTGAGGGAATTTCTCCTTGATCAGATCCACCAGCGCATCAGCGATCTGTGTACGGATCTCCGTCGACGAGAGCGTGACTCTATTATCGCAGTAGATGGGACTATGCCAGCCCGAGGCCCACGTGTAGGGATGTTCAGGGTTAAGTGACACTGCATGAGCGTCCAGCAGGAGCTTAGCAATCTTCTCAGCTACGGTTATGGAGGTAAACATAGGGTGTTATTTCGTGAGTTATATTATCCAGCACCCAAAGGTAACTCATTTTTCTCTACCTGTCGACCTGATTTTCACTGCTTGCAATGCTATAATCTTATTCTGAGAAATGGTTCTGTAGCACAATGTTTATTCCGTAAATAGAATAAACATCAAATACATTTGCTACTTAAAGGTATTTTCGTACCTTTGTCACACTGTTTAAATAAACATTATGAGACAAAAGAGCTACATATCCCTCTGCAGCATGCTGCCGCAGATGATGATGCGAATGTACAGCGTACACTCGTCGGCTCTATCGTGTCCACACTTGATCTCGTAACTATTTCGGAAGACAACATTCATGCACACGAAGCGAAACCGACGAGCCAGAAGCTCAGATTGGTTTCGCTTCACTTTTATCATCACATACACTACACACTCCCATTATGTCACACTCTTCTCAGCCTAAGTACTCTCCTGAGACCACTGCACTCCACTATGGCTACGATCCTCTTGCTACCGGTCACCATGCGGTGTCCGTTCCGCTGGTAGCCTCGACCGCATACGCCTTCGCCGACTCACAGGAGGCGATCGACATCTTTGCACTCCGCAAGGAGGGGTTCCTCTACTCCCGACTCGGCAGTCCCACTGTGGACGTCCTTGAGAAGCGACTCGCCGCATATGAGGGCGGGGTCGGTGCCGTGGTTACCGCGACAGGACAGAGCGCCCACAGCACACTCTTCCTCACTCTGCTCCGGTCTGGGGACCACGTCGTTGCCTCCAATAGCATCTACGGTGGGACCTTCAATCTTCTTGAATCGACCCTACCCCGCTTCGGCATCACCACTACCTTTGTAGACATCAATAATGCAGAAGAAGTGGAGGCTGCCATCACCGACAAGACCAAGCTGGTCTTCTGCGAGACGCTCAGCAACCCACGGCTGACCATCACCAATATCCCCGAGGTATCCGAGATAGCTCATCGCCACGGTCTGCCTCTCGTGGCAGACATTACCCTCACCGAGGGGATCAGCCATGCCATTAGTGAGGGCGCCGACGTCCTCACATCTGCTCTCACCAAGATTGTCTGCGGTAACGGCACGACCCTTGGAGGGGCGATTATCGACTCCGGTCGGTACGACTGGGGTGGAGGGCGCTTCCCCGAGCTCTCGGAGCCCTGCCCCACATACAACAACATCTCCTTTACGGAAACCTTCGGAACCCAGGCACTCATCACGGCACTCCGCGCTATCGGTCTGCGGGACCTCGGGACGGGGCTCAGCCCTCTCAATGCCTACGAGATGATCAAGGGGCTGGAGACGCTCGACCTGAGGGCGCACGCCATTAGTGACCGTACCCGTGAGCTGGCTGAGTGGCTGGAGGCAAATCCAAAGGTCGCCTGGGTTCGCTACCCCACCCTTCCCTCTCACGATCAGAGCGACCTCTGCCGGACATTGCTCGGAGGCTTTGGCGGTGGGATTCTCACCTTTGCACCCAAGGGTGGTTATCATGCGGCTCGTAAGGTAACTGAGAGTACCCGGCTCTTTACACTCGTTGCTAATCTCGGTGACAGCAAGTCCCTCATTACCCATCCCGCCGGCACCACCCACAGCCAGATGACCGAAGAGGAGCTCCGCCAGGCTGGTATCTCAGATGATCTCATACGTCTCTCTATCGGTCTGGAGAGCATAGAGGACCTGAAGGCAGATCTCCAATACGCACTCGACCAGTCATGCTCGGACAAGTAACGCTCTCGGACTTCACCAACTGGCGGGGAGAGAGTATCCCCTCACTCACCCTCACCTACCAGGTGGCAGGTGCCGCACTCGGTACCGCTCCGATTGTCCTCGTCTGTCACGCCCTCACCGGCAACTCTGCCGTCGCCGGTCCTGAGGGTTGGTGGGCAAAGCTCATCGGTCCGGGGCAGACGATCGACACGACCCGCTACACCATCCTCTCGATCGACATCCCGGGGAATGAGTATGCCGACTCTGCGCCATTGGACGACCCATCCCTACTCAGTGTAATGGACGTGGCTCGCCTCTGGCTGCTCGTGCTGAGGGAGCTCCGTGTCGATCACCTCTACGCCCTCATCGGTCCCAGTCTCGGTGGAGGCATTGCCTGGCAGATCGCCGCCCTTGAGCCGACGCTGGCGGAGCACCTCTTCCCCATAGCCACCGACTACAAGGCCTCCGACTGGCTTCTTGCCCAGACTGAGGTACAGAGACTGATACTGGATCACTCTGACTGCCCGATCCACGACGCAAGGGTCCACGCCATGCTCACCTACCGCACGCCGAAGTCTCTTATAGGTCGCTTTGAGGGGAAAACGACCGACAGCGGACTACCAAAAGTACTTGACTGGCTTGACTACCACGGTCGCACGTTGGAGGGACGCTTCAGCCTAAGCGCCTACCGGGTGATGACGTTCCTTACGTCCACGATCCACGCGGCGGAGAGTGAGAAAGAGCTGACACGGATCGCCTCCGACATCCATCTTGTTGCCATTGACAGCGACCGCCTCTTCCCCTACTTCATCGCCCGTGAGACCATTGAGCGACTCAGGAGTTCCGGCAAAGAGCGTGCGGAGCTCCACACCATTGTCTCCGACCATGGTCACGACGCTTTCCTCATCGAGTATGACCAGCTCTGCAGGATCATGAGTCCCTACTTTCCATAAACCATAAGACAATAGTATATATGCGTGTGCTAAAGTTTGGGGGCAAGTCCCTCGCTAATGGGGAGCCCCTCCGTCTATCCCTTCGGATCATCCAAGATGTTGTCGCAAGTGACGATACCCCACCCTTAGTCATCGTCTCTGCTCGTGGCAAGACGACAGACCGTCTCCTCGAGTTGGCTCACCTCGCCGAAGCAGGGGAGCCCTGGCGGGAGAGCCACCGACAGCTCCTCGCCGACCAGGGGGAGGGAACGGAAGGGCTGTCAGACCGACTTACCCGACTCCTCGAGGGGATTGAGCTCCTGCGAGAGTGCAGTGCTAAGACGCTGGATGAGGTACTCTCCTTTGGCGAGCTCTTCTCCGCCCACCACATCGCCAGGCTCCTGCCCCACGCCCTACCAATCGATGCCGGCGACCTCATCGTCACCGACTGCTCCTACGGAGAGGCAAGTGTAGAGCTCAAGGAGTCGGAGGAAAAGACACGCAGCTACTTCGCTCACCTCCCTGCCGGCACACTCCCGATCGTGACCGGCTTCATCGCCCGAAGCGAGGACGGAACGCGAACCACCCTCGGAAGAAACGGAAGCAACTACACCGCTGCCCTCCTTGCCAACTTCCTTGATGCCACGCAGCTCGACAACTACAGCAATATCGACGGCATCTACTCCGCCCACCCGGGCATCGTCCTGTCGGCGCACAAGATCCCCGAGCTCTCCTACACCGAGGCGGCCGAGCTCTCTCAGCTTGGGGCTGAGATCCTCCACTACAAGACGATCGATCCACTTGCTGCCAAGCAGATCCCTCTCCGCATACTCGACTCCTTCAGTCCCGAGGGATGCCGCCAGGAGGGGACGCTCGTACATCTCCTCCCCTCCTCTCAGCAGGCAAGAGCCATCGCCGCCCTCTCCGGCAAGGCGCTGATCCACTTCGAACGTCACGAGATGAAGGGGCTACCCGGCTTCGACGCCAGGATCTTCTCCGTCCTCCGGGACGAGGGTATCAGCACCGGGATCATCTCCCAGGGATCGACGGAGCGAGGTGTCGGCTTCGTCGTGGCGGAGAGCGAGGCTGACCACGCTGTGGCCTCACTGAGGCGAGAGTTTGACCGAGACATTCACCGTCCCACGATCGAGGCGACGAAGGGACTCTCCGTCATTGCCCTCATCGGGGTAAGCCTCTCGGGCTTTGATCACCCCTACTCTGCCCTAATCCGAAACGGCATCACGCCCCTACTGGTCAATAACGCCGTCACCGGCAACACGCTCTTCCTCCTCGTGCGTGACGAAGAGGTACCGAAGGCGCTCAATGTGATCCACGGGGAAATGTTTGCCCACGCTAAGCGGATCCATGTCGCCTGCATCGGTCACGGCACAGTGGGTGGTGCATTCCTCGACCGAGTGACTGAGGAGCGGGCGCGGATCCTCTCCGACAAGGCGGTCGACCTCCGCCTCTTCGCCATTGCCAGTAGCCGGCAGCTGCTCCTTGACAAGGAGGGCATAGGAACCGACTGGAGGGAGCGAAAGGCAGCCGCCCCCGCTTCCGAGGATCCGATCCGCGAGATCATCCACTATGCGGAGGCGAACTACTTAGAGAATGTGGTCGTCATCGACAACACCGCCTCTCCTGCCATCGCCGACCGCTACTGCGAGCTCGCCGAGCAGGGCTACGACCTTGTCTCTTCCAATAAGATTTTCAATACCGGTCCCTACTCTGACTACCTCCGACTCCGTGAGATCCTGAGGGACCATCGTCGAACCTATAGGTATGAGACCAATGTGGGAGCAGGACTGCCCCTGATCGACAACCTTCGTCTACTCCACCTATCCGGTGACCGCATCATCCGTATCAGGGGGCTCTTCAGCGGCACGCTCGGGTATATTCTCTCCTCCCTCAGCGACCGCACTTCTTACGAGGAGGCGATCCGCTCCGCTGCCCGGCTCGGCTACTCCGAGCCGGACCCAAGGCAGGACCTTAATGGTCTCGACGTGGCGCGGAAGCTCCTTATCCTTGCCCGCGAGGTGGGCATATCGGCAGAGATGTCAGACATAGAGGTGGAGGACTTAGTCCCCGAGACCCTCAGGGACTGCTCGGCCGAGCACTTCATGGAGCGACTGGATGAGGCTCAGGTCTACTTCGAGAGCCTATCTAAGACCTCGCAGGGGGAGGTGCTGAGATATGTCGGGGAGCTGACCATTGGGGACGGCACCGATGCCGCTCGGATCTCCTGCGGTCTCAGAAGTCTTCCCGCCGATAGCGCCCTCGGCTCAGTCAGTGGCGCGGACTCCTGCTTCGAGATCTACACCGAGAGCTATGGGGACCTTCCCTTTGTCATCCGCGGGGCCGGAGCAGGCGCAGAGGTGACTGCGCTCGGCGTCTTTGGCGACCTCCTGAGGATCGCTGACCGTGGTGAACTCTCGTGACAAATTGCCTATCTAAGTAAAGTATCGCTAATCACATAAAAATCAATCAATTACGACTGTAGAAAATACCCGCATAGCAGATACAAAAAAACACTCACACATCAGTCTGGTAATCAGTAGGTAATGAGTAGCCCCTTCTAATACCGGTATTAGCATCCACTATTACCGGTATTAGTGTCGACTAATACCGACTATAGTAATCACTAATACCGATATTAGTCCGGAGGTGTAGTCTTATCACATTTGTTTAGGAGGCTGAGTAAATTCTTTTTTCATTAGTATCTTTGTGAGAGAGAAATGAATGACTTCGCAAGTGGGAGGGAGCGGGGTCATATTACTATGTGAGTTATTGCAGAAATGAAAACGGTTAATGAAATCCGTCAGATGTACCTTGACTTCTTTGCAGAGCGAGGACATCATATTGTTCCCTCCGCTCCTATGGTTCTGCAGGGGGATCCGACCCTAATGTTTACCAATGCGGGGATGAATCAATTCAAGGACATTATCCTAGGGAATGCTCCGAGGAAGTCCCCGCGGGTAACCGACTCTCAGAAGTGCCTGCGCGTGAGCGGTAAGCACAATGACCTCTCCGCCGTAGGACACGACACCTACCACCATACCATGTTTGAGATGCTGGGGAACTGGTCCTTCGGAGATTACTTCAAGCAGGAGATCATCCCGTGGGCTTGGGAGCTGCTGACGGAGGTATACGGGCTGCCCAAGGATCGGCTCTATGTCACCATCTTTGAGGGAGCACCTCAGGAGGGTCTGGAGCGTGATCAGGAGGCATATGATGCCTGGGCAAAGCTGCTGTCGGAGGAGAGGATACTTAATGGTAACAAGCACGATAACTTCTGGGAGATGGGCGAGACCGGTCCCTGCGGCCCCTGCTCGGAGATCCATATCGACCTGAGGAGCGAGGAAGAGATCGCCCGCATCCCCGGCAGAGACCTCGTCAATCAGGACGACCCGCTGGTGATCGAGATCTGGAACCTCGTCTTCATGCAGTACAATCGCATGGCAGACGGTCACCTCGAGGCTCTGCCCCACCACGTCATCGATACCGGCATGGGACTGGAGCGCCTTTGCATGGCGATGCAGGGGAAGAAGTCCAATTACGACACTGATGTCTTCCAACCACTCATCGGCAAGGTCGCAGAGATCTCCGGCGTGGCCTATGGTTCGTCGGAGAAGACCGACGTAGCTATGCGCGTGATCGCTGACCACATAAGAGCGATAGCCTTTGCCATTACCGACGGACAGCTGCCTTCCAGTACGAGAGCGGGCTACGTCATCCGCCGAATCCTTAGGCGCGCGGTACGGTATGGCTACACTTTCCTCAATCTCAAGGAGCCCTTTATGTACCGCCTTATCCCCACCCTCGTGGAGAGCATGGGCGGACACTACACCGAACTGGTGGCTCAGCAGGAGCTGATTACTCGCGTGACAAAGCAGGAGGAGAGTGCCTTCCTGAGGACCCTCTCCACCGGCATAGAGATGCTGCAGTCTCATATTGATGAGTCGAAGAAGAGAGGGGAGAAGACGCTGCCCGGTGAGATCATCTTTGAGCTCTACGACACTTATGGCTTCCCTGCAGACCTCACGGAGCTAATCCTCGAGGAGCAGGGTATGGAGGCCGACCTAAAGGGCTTCGACAGCGAGATGGCAAAGCAGAAGGAGCGCGCCCGTAAGGCTCAGCACATCGAGACCGGCGACTGGCAGTGGATCGGTGACCAGGAGACAGAGACCACCTTCGTCGGCTATGAGATGCACGAGGCGCAGACTCGGATCGTCCGGTACCGCCAGGTGACGCAGAATGGGAAGAAGAGCTATCAGGTGGTTCTCGAGACAACGCCCTTCTACGCTGAGATGGGCGGTCAGGTGGGCGACACCGGTACTCTCATCGGTGAGGAGGATCAGGAGAGGATCAAGGTCCTCGATACGATCCAGGAGAACAACCTGCCGATGCTTCTGGTGGACAAGTTGCCCACCGATCCTCATCAGGACTTCCTTGCCTCCATCGACAGCGAGCGTAGGTATAATATTGAGCGCAATCACACGGCCACCCACCTACTGGACCATGCACTGAGGACACTCTTCGGAGACACGACGGAGCAGAAGGGCTCCCTCGTGAGCGATCGTGTACTCAGGTACGACTTCGCCCACTTCGAGAAGATGACGAAGGAGGAGATCCGAGAGGTGGAGCGGATGATCAATGAGGCAATCCAAGCAGACTACCAGCGGATCGAGCATAGGGACGTACCGATCTCTAAGGCAAAGGAGATGGGAGCCATCGCTCTCTTCGGAGAGAAATACGGGGACTACGTCCGGGTGATGCAATTTGGAGACAGTATTGAGCTCTGTGGTGGTTGTCATGCCCCGTCGACCGGGGTACTGGGGAGCTTCCACATCACCCAGGAGACCTCCGTGGCAGCGGGTGTGCGCCGTATCTTTGCCGTTACCGGTCCCGCTGCTCTCGACTATGTGCATGAGCTGGAGGATACGATCGAGAGCGTGAAGAGCTATTTCGGTGGGGGCAATCTGATCTCCGCCATCAAGAAGGTGCTGGAGGAGAATCACACTCTCTCTGCCGAGGTGAAGCAGGCTTATGAGCGTGAGAAGGGGAGCCTGATCAGTCGTCTGCAGAAGCACTATGAGCTGGTGGATGGCGTGAAGGTGATTCGACCTGACGTAGCGATCCCGTCTGCTCTGGCAAAGGACATTGCCTTCGGGCTCAAGCAGGTTCTGGACGGCGACTATGTCTTCGTGAGCGGTTCCAAGGATGAGGGCAAGGCACTCCTTACTGTGTTGATCAGCGATGGCCTCGTGAAGAAGGGATACAACGCCGGAAAGTTGGTCAAGGCTGCCGGTCAATTCATCCAAGGCGGTGGCGGCGGGCAGCCCTCTCTCGCTACGGCGGGCGGAAAGCGACCTGAGGGGCTGCCTGAGGCGGTCGACTTTGTCTTGGGAGAGCTGGGACTTAAGAAGGAGTAAATGCGATGGAGTCCCCGATCCGCTATACTCTCTTCGACAACCTTGAGGAGCTTAGGACCCGACTTCGGTCACTGACGTCAGGTCGACGGGCGATCTGGGTAACTGAGAGCAATTGTGTCGACATTTGCCTCGATCGGATTGGGATAGAGTCCGCTGACATTGTGCTTCCTCCCGGTGAGGAGGCAAAGACGGCTGAGCAGCTGCTCCGACTCTGGAGCGGACTGACCGACCTAAGGGCGACTCGGGGAGATCTGATGATAGCGCTCGGAGGCGGAGCGCTATTGGATGTGGCGGGGCTCTCTGCTGCGACCTACAAGCGAGGAATGGGGCTGGTCTATGTACCGACCACTCTACTAGCCGATGTAGATGCCTCAATTGGCGGTAAGACAGCGATAGACTTTGAGGGCGTGAAGAATGGCGTCGGGACTTTCTACACCCCCGAGAAGGTACTGATAGCACCCGCTTTCCTCTCCACACTACCTGAGTTGGAGCTGCTCTCCGGCTGGGGTGAGATCCTGAAGTACTCCATGCTGGCGGGCTTCTCCGTGGATGAGGACGTGTGGGGGACGGCTGAGGTAGCCCCTTCGCTCATCCGACGCTGTATTGACTACAAGATAGAGGTGGTCGCCTCGGACCCGCTGGACAAGGGCGGCAGACGACAGTTCCTCAACCTCGGGCACACCCTCGGGCATGCTCTGGAGGCGCTTCATCTAAGCAAGGGCGAACCGGTGCCACACGGTATCGCCGTGGCTGCCGGTCTGGTAATGGAGGGGTACCTATCGCTACGGAGGGATCGACTGCCCCAGGAGGATCTGATGCGACTGGCGAGAGTTGTGCGAGACCACTTTCCCCCCGTCTCTGTCCTCTGTACAGAGTATGAGCAGATCCACACTTTTGCTCGGCAGGACAAGAAGCTCCGCTCGGCTGAGGAGGGAGTGCCGGTGGTAATGCTGGATCGCATCGGCAAGCCTTCGCCCGCAGACCTTTTTTCACCCAAGGAGCTGGATGAGGCGATCGACTTTTACAGAGACTTTATGCAGATATAAATATGAAGAAGAGAATAGACGAAGAGCAGGAAGAGATGCCCCGCTGGGATCTGGAGGACCTGAGCGAGGCTGTCGCTACGCTGAAGCGTGGAGGTCTGATACTTTACCCCACAGACACCATATGGGGCATTGGGTGCGATGCGACTAATGCCGAGGCGGTGAGCCGGATCTTTGCCTTGAAGCAGAGAGATGATGCTAAGGCGCTCCTCTCAATCGTGTCAAGCGACGGGATGCTGGCGCAGGTGGTACGGACCATTCCGGACATTGCCTACGATATGATGGATACGGCGACGAAGCCTCTGACGATCATCTATCCCGATGCAGTTGGTCTCGCTCCTAACCTCCTCGCTGAGGATGGCAGCGCAGGCATCCGAGTGGTGGGAGATCCCTTCTGTAAGAAAATGTGTGAGCGACTGGGCGGACCCATCGTGAGTACCTCAGCGAATATATCAGGCGAACCATCGCCCGCTGCCTTTGCGGATATCACAGACGAAGTGCGCAATGGAGTTGACTACGTCGTGAGGTATCGCCAGGAGGAGCAGACGAAACATGTGGCCTCCAACATCATCAAGCTGGGACTGAGAGGCGAAGTAAAGGTGATCCGATAAATGCAAGCTACAGAGGTAAAGTCACAACCGAGGAAGCCATTCTCCAATTGGCTCCATAAGCACCTCCCTGAGGGGATGCCGGTGACGGTACTGGCACTCCTTACCGGTATAGCCTGTGCGCTTGTCTCAGCGTTGCTGAAGTGGTTTGTCAGTACGATACAGCACTTCGTCATCGGGCTGAATACCCACACCGACCTTTATCTCTCCTACCTCATCACGCCTGTGGTGGGGATCTTCCTCTGTGGTCTCTTTGTGAAGTACATCGTCAGAGACAATATCTCTCACGGGATTACCAGGGTGCTCTATGCGATCAGCCGACGTCAGAGTCGACTGAAGCCGCACAACACATGGACCTCTGTCGTTGCCTCTTCCATCACTATCGGGCTGGGCGGCTCTGTGGGAGCGGAGGCACCGATCGTGCTTACCGGTGCAGCCATAGGTAGCAATATCGGGCGACTCTTCCATATGGAGCACAGAAACCTTATGCTCCTTGTGGGGTGCGGTGCCGCCGGCGCGATTGCGGGGATCTTCAAGGCACCGATCACCGGGCTGCTATTTGTCATCGAGGTGCTGATGATGGACTTTACTCTCACCAGCGTGATGCCTCTGATGATCTCATCCGTGACAGCAGCGACGGTTAGCTATCTGATCTTCGGTATGGGTGCCCTCTTCCCGGTGATGGCCGAGGAGGCTTTTACCCTCAATAGACTCCCATACGTGGTTCTACTCGGGCTCTGTTGCGGTGGTCTCTCACTCTACTTTACCCGATGCTCCTCGTGGTTGGAGCGGAAGCTTGGAGGTATCAGTACTTGGAGCGTCCGCTTTGTGATTGCGTCCCTGATCCTGAGCAGCCTCATCTTCCTCCTCCCACCTCTCTATGGAGAGGGGTACGACATCATCTCGATGCTGATGAGCGATCACCCTGAGAGGATCTTGGAGGGGTCGCTGCTGGAGAATGTCTCCGACCCATCCCATCGGAGCTTTATCCTCTTCCTCTTGGCAGCCATGCTACTTAAGATCTTCGCCACCGTGGCAACCAATTCCGGTGGCGGTTGCGGTGGAACCTTTGCCCCTACCCTCTTCGTGGGCGCTTTCCTGGGATTCTTCTTCTCCTACATCTGCGGTGAACTGGGCATTGAGACCTATCTGCCCCATCAAAACTTTACCCTCATGGGTATGGCGGGACTGATGGCAGGCGTGATGCATGCGCCGCTGACCGGGACCTTCCTCATTGCGGAGCTCTCTGGGCAGTACAATCTCTTCCTGCCACTCCTTATCGTCTCTCTGATCTCGTACGGCTTCATGCGGATCTTCACTAAGTACAATATCTATGCGATGCGACTGGGTGAAGAGGGGCAACTGGTAACGCACGAGAAGGACCGAGCAGTACTGACACTGATGGACGTGGAGGATGTGGTGGAGAAGAAATTCAAGACCCTGCATCCGGAAGAGACCCTCGGTGAGACAGTGAAGACCTTCACGGAGAGCCAGCGCAATATCTTCCCGGTACTGGACGATGATGACCACTTAGTGGGCATTGTGATGCTCGACAATATCCGAAACATTATGTTCCGCCCCGACCTATACGAGAGACTCCGAGTGAAAAAGTTTATGGTAGAGCCGGAGATACGGATCAAAACGAATATGCAGATGGAGGATGTGATGACCATCTTTGATGACTCCGGACTGTGGAATCTTCCGGTAGAGACCCCGGAGGGTAAGTATGTCGGCTTCATCTCTAAGTCGGCTATCCTCAACGTCTATCGGAGGGTGCTTAACCTGAACTTTGGTGACGAATAAGACAGACAATGAAGATCGTATTTTTTGGCACACCCGAATTTGCCGCCTACTCTCTCCGCTCGCTCGTAGAGCATAATCGGGAGGTGGTTGCTGTAGTTACGATGCCCGATAAGCCCAAGGGGCGTGGCCATAAGCTCCAGCCCTCAGACGTCAAGCGTACGGCTCAGGAGCTCTTGCCCGAGATCCCAATCCTCCAGCCGGAGCGGCTTCGAGACGAGGAGTTTCTGGAGCGCCTGCGAGAGATCAATGCTGACCTCTTTATTGTCGTCGCCTTTAGGATGCTCCCTGAGGAGGTCTGGGATATGCCCCCTCGTGGGACGATCAATCTCCACGCCGCCCTCCTGCCTAAGTACCGCGGGGCGGCACCAATCCAGTGGGCTCTGATCAATGGCGAGCAGGAGACCGGTGTCACCACTTTTCTCCTCGATAAGGAGATTGACACCGGACGTGTGCTTCTCCAGGAGCGTGTGCCGATCTCAGTAGATGAGACAGGCGGGACCTTGCATGACAAGCTTATGGTCATCGGTGCTAAGGTGATCGAGGATACGATCGACCTGATCGGGCAGTCTGAGGAGCCGAAGGAGCAACTCGGTCATCCTCAGCCGGAGGATGTCTCTCACTTGCCGATGGCTCCAAAGATCTTCAAGGAGGAGCAGACCATCCGCTTCACCTCGATGACTGCAGAGGAGATCGATCGACGCGTGAGAGCTATGGCGCCCTACCCTAAGGCAGTAGCCCTTTTCCACGATGAGACTACCGATGCAGAGGTGGAGATCAAGATATTAAGCGTGTGTATCTGCGAGAAACCGATCCAACGTGATCTCGCACCGGGTGAGCCTCTCGAGACAGACGACAAGCGGTTGTTCGTTGGCACAGCCAGGGGCACTATAGAGGTGCTGGAGCTGCAGTGGCCCTCCAGCAAGGTGATGCCCACGAAGGCATTTCTCCTCGGTCACTCACCGTTCCCTCTGGGGACTTTTCTCTAATAAAAAGCGGAACGCTCGTTATGGGCGCTCCGCTTTTTTTATCTGGGTGAAGGAATACTTCAGGCCTCCTTCTCTTCCTCCTCGGAGGGCATAAAGGAGTCCATACCCTTCTGACGCAGGATCTGGTACCACTTTGCCAGCTTCTTAATGTCGCTCTGATGGATCCGCTCCTTGTCCCAATTGGGGAGAGCCTTGTCCATAAAGTCCTTAAGTGACTCGGCACTCTCGGAGACAGACTTAGCATCCGGGATCTCCTCCCCAAAGGTCTCGTACATCCCCTGCATCACCTCAGCGAGTGGCTTCTCCCCCTCGGTGGTGTACATGGAGATATTGCTGAGCAGGCTCATCTTCTCCCGACCAAAGACCGGCATGCGACGTCCGGTCTCTAATTCCTCCACTGTGTAGGGAACTCGAGAGCCATTGATAAAGAGGAAAAGTCCGGGCTTGCCGGAGATAGAGACGATTTCTGATAGTTTCATGTCTAACGATGATTGATTTCTGTGAGGATCCGCTCGCACTGATGGATCAGCGAGTCGAATTCATTGTTATAGATTGTGTAGTCCGCCAGTCGTTCTCTGAGATCAGCTTCCTTGTGCTGCAGACTACTCATTGACTTGTACTGAGTAGCACCGTGGGTACGATCCCTGAGTTGGGTTCGCCGGGACCGTAGGGCTTCATCAGCAGCTACTTCGATAGAGCAGTCCACGCACCTGTCCATACCTGAGGAGAAGAGGATCCCCGACTCCAGTATCGCATAACGCTCCGCGGACTCAGCAAGCCAGTCGGCAAAGTCCTTCCTGACAGCCTCATGAATGATCCCCTCAAGCAGCGGTCTGAGGTGCTCGTCATGCAAGGCGGAGGAGAGTAGCTCCTTCTTCAGTCGACCATCCTGATCGATAGGATCCTCATGCAGTAGCGAGGTGATCTCAGCCCGCACCACGGGATCTCTGTAAAGTGCCTTAGCTCTGGTGTCACAGTCGTAGGTAGGACAGTCAAGGAGTAGCCCCAGCACTCTCCTCACCACGCTCTTACCGGAGCCGATACCGCCACAGACGCCTATGACAAGAGGTCGCTCACTCATATCACTTCCTCTCACGGAGGATAAAGTCAAGTCGGTCAGGCACCACCTGGATCATATCCACCTGTGAGGGAACCTTATCAACGTGAACCATCAGAGCCTTGCGATTAGCTCCATCAAATGCCTCGCGAGCATCGATGTAGAGTCCGGGGTCAAAGAGTGTCTCCTCACCCACTTTGTCCTTCGGGACCAGATAGGTCACCGTGACTTGTAGAGGGATCAGGCTCAGATCGTATCCGGGCGGGAGATTTCGGATCTCAATGTCAGAGGTGGTAAAGCTATGATAAACCAGTTCGTTGGTCATCAGGACTACATCGACGGAGTCGGGACGCGCATCGATACCGGATGGCGTCACTACGGCGACACGTATGGTGTCACGACCGGGGTTATCTATCTTCAGACCGATCGTATCCGTGGTGAGGACAGCTCCTGTCGCCATGAAGTCCTCAAGATCACTCTTTACACCAAAAACCCGTACCGATGAGGGTATAAGGCTGATGGTATCGGCAAGCTTAAAGTTCCGATGGACCCCGAAGTCGATCTGACTACCAAATAGCACGTCTGCCTTACCCTCACTCAGTGGCTCGTAAGAGAAGGATATCTCCTCAGGATAGATCTTAAGGTCCGTCGAGGTATTGAGATCCATCCGTGAGACATCATGAAGCGGCTTACTCAGTAGTAGCCGCTTGAGATCCCTCTCTCTCAGTCGATACTGACCACCCTCAGCCAGCAGCTGAGTGGTATCCACAGTAGGGCGCACTCGGTAGGAGGATCGACCGATCTGATTAATGGTGTACCTCAGCAAGGAGCCTCCCTTAGCATGGACCTTGACGTAGACCACCTCAGGGTACTGAGAGAGATCCGTCATCCGGTAGTTCGTAGGGAGGATCGGCTTATCCAGCTGGACAGCAATCTCCTTGGTATAGCCTCTCGGGTCATCGATCGCTGCAACGACCCAGAAGAAGACAGAGATGAGCAGACAGATAGAGAGTGCCACCCACCGCCTATCTCGCATGAAGTAAGCGGTGAATCGCCCCTCTCTCAGTAAGCGTCTGAGTCCTCTCATACTCGTCGACTAAGCGATACCGGAGAGACTTTACTTTGCCTCCTTGTCCTTTCCGACCTCCTCGAGAGAGAAGATATTATTGATATCTACCTTAACCTTGACCCCATCCCACACCTCGAGGGTGACCTGACCATTGGCCTTATTGATCTCGCGGATGATGCCATACATGCCTCCGCTGGTGATCACTTTGTCGCCCGCTTTCATCGCTTCACGAGCCTTCTGGAGCTCCTTCTGACGCTTCGTCTGAGGACGGATCATGAAGAAGTAGAAGATCACGATCATCAGCACGATCATAAAGATGCTCATAAGGGCGTTTCCCTGAGGTGCCTGCGCCTGGAGAAGTATTGCTTGTAACATATTTATTATGGATTAAAATTATTTCCGTGTCAGTCTCCAATGATCCTGCCCTCCTCCTTAAGGTCTGTGAAGAGCTTGAAGAGGATGCCATTGATGAAGACGTATGAATTATCGGAGCTAAAGGAGTGAGCAAGATTAAGATACTCATTGATTGTCACTGTCGTAGCGATGGTCGGGAAGGCGATGGCCTCAGCCATTGCCATCTGCAGGAGCAGATAGTCCACCTCGCTCACTCGGTCAGCGTCCCACCCCTTGAAGTACCCACTGATCTGCTCCCGGTAGGGCTCCTTATTGTCTATGGATGCCCTGAGGAGCGTCGGTCCGAAGTCACTGTCGCTCTTGGAGACAAACTTGGGGCGGAGCAGCTGCGAGACCTCCTTCTCGGGATCCAGACCGTTGTAGAACTTGGTGACAAACGAGAAGATCACCGGCAGATCAGCGTCTGTGACAAAGGCATCCGTCGTCTCCAGAATGTCGTAGACCCTATCGGACTGCCGATACTTGGCACCATAAAGATCACGATAGAACTGGCGTGCTCCCTCAAAGGTCTCCAGCTGTGCGACCGTCACAGACTGCTCCTCAAGCGTCTCCGACAGCACAGACTCGTGAAACTCGCTCAGCTCAGGATTATGGAAGACTGAGGTAGCCATCCGCCGCACGACGAAGTCCTGGTCACCCTCGAGGTGCTGCACCACAGGATTGGTCTCTAATGCTCTCAGCAGGGAGAGGCGATCTGGATCTGGGGAGAACTTTCCCTCCTCGATCCCAATAAGCTTCCGAGCCAAGTCTGAGAAGTCCAGCGGCAAGCCGCAGAGGTAGAGGTAGACCCTATAGTCGCTCTCCATGGCCGCCTCCAGAGTCTCCTGGGCAGCCGAGATCGACATCGACTCCTTGTGATAATAATTGTAGAGTACCTGCAGTACCTTGACACGAATGAGCGATCGATTGATCATTACTCTTACTTATTGGTTTCAAATTCAAGCCGGGAGACAGATGCTACCGCTCCGGTCGCTAACCTATCTCTTGGTGAGACAAAGTTACCACTTTTCACTGTTATTGGACCTTTACTGATCCACCGATCAAATGTGCCTCCAAACTAATACCGATATTAGTGAAGTCTATTACCGGTATTAGTGAATACTATTATCGGTATTAGTCGCAACTATTACCGGTAATAGTTTGTACGCCTACTTTTAAGGGTCTACGTCGTAGTAATAGCGAAGAGACGGGATGCCGGAGGTCTTCACCCACCCTGCCACAGTGCTTTGCATAAAGGTGCGAAGGGGCGACAGCGCAACGTCTAAGGGGATGAGAAGCGTCACCCGAAAGCCAAATGAGGCAGCTCGTTTGCTGACCGGAAGAGGAGTCGGTCCCAAGATCTGCACTGCAGGAAGCAGCCGGGACAATTCGCCTGCCACTCGGTCGGCAAACCTACTGATCAGGGGCTGACTCTTCCCCTCCAGCACTAAGTCCGTGATACGGCAGAACGGCGGGAAGAGCAGCTGATGCCGCTCCTCCATCTCATGCTCTATGAAGGTCTGATAGTCGTCCTCTAAGAACGCATCAAGCACGGGGGACTTGGAGAAGTACTGGACGGTCAGCCTGCCCCCGTCTCGCAGCTCATCCCTGCAGGTGGTCAGCATCCGATACGCTCGCTCAGCAGCCCGATGATCGGGGAGGGTAAGGAGGAGATCAAGCTGGATCACTCCCACCATCGAGACCTGGTGCAGGAGACGGATAGACGGATCGTAGTCCGGACAGAGCAAAATATCTGCCCTCGGAACTCTATCGTCCGACCCTACAGTAGTAACCTGCACACCAGTGAAGTAACGACCTACAGCCTCCAGCAGCCGATCGATGCCGGTCCCGACCGGTCTGAGAGAGGGGTGATAACAGTTCGGACATCTCGCCGGAAGCGTTGACTTGTAGCCACAGAGAGGACACTCAATGGTTCTGGCGTCGGTGGAGAGTCTACAGGCGGTGTGGCAGCGGGGGCAGAGGATCTGTTCGCCGCAGTGGTGACACTCTATGGATCGGGCATACCCGGGACGCTGATAGAGCAGGAGCACCTTCTCTCTCTTTGCTATCGTCTCCCTGATGGCGCTCACCATAACGTCTGAGAGAAGTCTGGCCTGAACCTGATTGTCATCAAAGGCAGTCCTCATACTGACCGTTTGCAGCGACACCCTACCCTCGGATGGTGTGGAGACTGCTGTCTGGAGGGCATACTTTCCTCTCAGTACCTGAGCCATGCACTCCACAGAGGGAGTAGAGGAGACGAGCAGGGACTTGGCTCCGGACAGACCGGCAAGTACCAGCACCGCATCGGAGGCGGTAAAGCGGGGGGCAGGCTCCCACTGCCGATATCCCCGATGCTCGCTGTCTATCACCACCACCTCACATAGAGCCCCCAGGGGAAGCCAGACTGCCGACCGTAGTCCCACAAAGAGTCCGGGTCGCTTGCGCCATGCTGCCAGATAGGTCCGCTGTCTGTCCGACTGAGAGACACCGGTGTGGTAGGGGAAGTAGGATGCCCCAAAGACCTGCCTTATCTCCCCCTCGACCTCCCTGAGCCTGTCTAATGTAGGGAAGAGGAGCAACACCTGTCCTCCCGTCTCTGTGACCTGCTCATAGAGATGACGTATCGGTACTCGCTCATCTGCCCTGGAGTGAGGCATGTGGAGCAGTAGGATCTGATGGTCTCGGAAGTCAGGCGTCACCCCATTTAGGTTCGGTTTCTTGCCCGGAGCCTCTTCAGAGACCACTTCTTCCCGCTCTCTTTCCTCGATCGCCCCACACTCTCTCAGCCGTCCGATCACATACGTAGAGACACCCAGATAGTCGGCGACATCAGCAAGTGTGGGGAAAAAGAGACTGCTCCCCTCCGGGTCGGATACCAAACGATCCAGTGCCTTAAGCACCTGAGGGCTTCGCTTAAGCGATTTCCTCACCTCATCCAGCATTTCAGGCTGATGGACTTGGGCGCTGACGCCCCACCCTCTCTCGTGAGCAGGGATCCCGGCTACACCGATACCCTTCTCGTAAGGGACGGCACTCCCCTCCTCAGACCAGGAGGAGAAGAGATCGGCATAGTCGTCCGGAAAGAGTTGCCTCAGCTCTTTAAGTGAGAAGTAAGACCGTCCCAGTTCTTTCCTCAGGATCTCGACTTCTTCTCCCCCAACCGTGTCCGGTAGCATATAGCGTTGTCCCCCTTCAGGTCTAAAGGAAGCCGGCAGGGCTGCCCGGAGCACATCGCCAAGGCTGCACATATAATAGGAGGCAACCCAGCTCCAGAACTTCCGCACCGACTCGGGAATGGCAGGATGAGAGAGCACCTTACGGATGCTCTTCACCTTGCCTAAAGGAAGCGGAGAGACTGTGCCCTGGTAGCTCCAGACCACGCCGGAGACAGTCTTACCGGCTCCCAGCGGCACCAAGACCACTCGCCCGAGCAATTCCTCAGGCGAGGTGTCATCCTCTTCGAGTCGATAGGTAAATATCGGCGACTCGAGAGGGAGCCCAAGCAGCACCCCGTAGTACCTGTAGGTGCCCTTTTTCATCTCACCTTGGAGCCCGCCAGTAGAGAAAAATTGCGATGGGGATAAAGATCAAATTGGGGAGCCAGGCGGCCATGAAGGGGGACATGGCGCCACTGATGGCGTAGGAGGCAGAGATGGTGTAGAAGAGGATGTAGGCAAAGGCCATCAGAAGTCCTAGGGCCACATTGAGCCCGATGCCTCCCTTTACCTTACGTGCAGAGAGGCAGACCCCGATGAGGGTGAGGATGAATGCAGCGGGTATGCTGGCAAATCGCCTGTGGTACTCGACCTGAAAGTTCTTGATATTCCCCATTCCCCTTTTCTCCTGCGCTTGTATATAGGTGTAGAGCTGTCCGGTCGTCAGCATCTCGCCGTCCTCGGGAGAGATAAGGATATCCTGGGGCGTGATCATCAGGAGCGTATCAAGCTGCTCACCCATCGTATCCTGCTCTACGAGACCGTGGAAGTCTCGTATGTGGTAGTCGTAGACGGTCCAGTGATAGACGCTGTCCGGATGATACTCGATGCGACGTGCGGTCATACGGCTGCTGAGTGTATTGTCCTCAAATTGCTCGAGGGAGAAATTGTAGCCGGTATAGCTGTCCTTATCGTAGGTGCTGAAGAATGCGATCACTCCCGGCTGAACAGCCAGCTGGACATTATCCCCCTGCTTCACTTCCTTATTATACACCCATTGATTGGTGAAGGCGATGCGCGTCTTATTGAGATGAGGGATCACCTCGCTCGAGAGGATAAAGGAGAAAGCCGACAGAATGGCTGCCGCAATCATATAGGGCCGAAGGAGACGATTGAAGCTCATCCCGGCTGATGACATCGCTATGATCTCCGACCGGGCTGCCAACTTACTCGTCACGAAGACACAGGCAATGAAGATGAATAGCGGCGCCAGCAGGATGGCAAAGTACGGGATCAGAGCAATGTAGTAACTGATGATCTCGCGCATCGTCAGAAGAGGATTCATGAAGTTGTCCAACTTCTCCTGCACATCCACCACTACGATGATCGCCATGATGAGGGCAAGGGTGAAGAAGAAGGTGGAGAGGAATCGCCAGATGATATAACGATCGATCCGGAGGATGCCTATCCTTGACAGGAACGAGTACCATCCATTCCTATTCCGAGCTTTACGTCCCATATAAGCTTATAGACGGCGATCTAAGTCATCGTAAACACTCGACTTCCAGCTACTGAAGTTCCCTTGAAGGATGTGCTTCCTTGCTGTCCGGACGAGGTCGAGGTAAAAGGTGAGGTTGTGGATGCTCGCTATCTGCAGAGCCAGCAGCTCGTCGGCTGCAAAGAGATGACGAACGTAAGCCTTGGTGTAGTCTCTGTCCACAGAAGAGGTGCCATAGGGATCAAGGGGCGAGAAGTCGTCCTTCCACTTCGCGTTACGCATATTCATCGTCCCCTTCCAGGTGTAGAGCCTCGCATTACGACCGTCCCGAGTAGGCATAATACAATCCATCATATCTATCCCCCGCTCAATCGCATCCAGGATGTCCTGCGGTGTCCCTACCCCCATCAAGTAGCGAGGACGATCCTTGGGTAGCACTTCATTGACCACCTCGATCATAGTGCGCATATCGTCCTTGGACTCACCCACACTCAGACCCCCAATGGCATACCCCTCGGCATCGTATTCGATCATGCGCTCTGCCGCCTCCCGTCTTAGCTCTGGGTAGACGACTCCCTGCACGATCGGGAAAAGTGCCTGCCCATAGCCGTACAGTGGCTCTGTACTGCGGAAGCGGCGGAAGCATCGATCCAGCCAGCCTAACGTGCGATCGAGTGACTCTCGGGCATAGCGACGATCAGCAGTGCCGGGAGGACACTCGTCGAAGGCCATCATGATGTCGCCCCCTATCAGTCGCTCGATGTCCATTACCCGCTCTGGGGTAAAGAGGTGCTTGCTTCCATCGATGTGGCTACGGAAGGTGACGCCCTCCTCCGTCATTTTCCGAGTATCGGTGAGTGAAAAGACCTGGAAGCCTCCACTATCCGTCAGTATCGGTCCTCCCCAGCCATTAAACTTCTGCAGTCCTCCGGCAGCTCTCAACACGTTTGTCCCGGGTCTCAGATAGAGGTGATAGGTATTACCGAGGATAATTTCCGCACCCACTTCCTCCCTAAGTTCGCTCATATGTACCGCCTTGACGGAGCCAACCGTTCCCACCGGCATAAATATCGGTGTGTGTATGTCTCCGTGTGGCGTGTGCAGTACTCCTGCACGTGCGTCTGATCCGGTGTCCTGAGCCTGCAGATCCAGTGAAATACTCATCCTTGCTTCTGTCTCTCCTCTCGGTACGCTATCTGTAGGAAGAAGTGAAGTGCTGCCGACATCACCGGTATCGGTAGTCCGGTCAACGAAGCGACTGCTACAGTCTCCCGAAGAGCGTCCAGCGAACTCTTCACTTCCTTTATCGCCCCCTCATCCCTCGGGTCCAGCTCATCCTGATCCATAGCCGCAATCAGCTCTGCACACGAGAGCGCAGAGCGGAGTACCGCATCTCCACTACTCCTGAAAGAGTATGGGATGAGATGAAGATTGTATGGATCCTGAGACTCGTCCACTAGGCTCCGGAGCCGATCAGACTCCACAGCGACAGAGAGCAGGGCTCCGGTCGCTCCCTCAGGGAGATCTGCCTGAGATCCTGCCTCCGGAAGCTCAGACCCATCATCGGCAAGCAAGAGTCGCCGCGACATCAGCTGTGCCTCACTGCGGAGGGAGTGATATATATATCTTAGAGCAGGAGCGCTATCCCTCATCTGCCCTGTCGTATTACTTGGACTCATAGGATGATCAGAAGCTATTATTAGTAGCACAAAGGTACTAAAAATCCGCCCTCACGGAACTGCTACCACGATGGCAAGAGATATGGCTCTGAGTGTCACGAAGTGGTAAACTTTTGTGGCAACTCAGACAAAAAGTTATCCAAAAGTGAAGAGAAAAGACTTCCGATCGACCAAAATAAGCGTATCTTTGTGAGCAAAACTTTACAAAAACCCACTCACTCATGACTCAGAAAACATACTCGTACGACGAGGCGTACGAAGCCACTCTGGAGTACTTTGGAGGAGATCAGCTGGCAGCTAAGGTGTGGACCACGAAGTACGCGCTGAAGGATGCCGACGGCAATCTCTACGAAAAGTCTCCTATCAACATGCACCACCGGATTGCCAGGGAGATAGCAAGGATCGAAGCACAGTATCCCAACGGACTTACCGAGAGTCAGGTGGTAGAGCTGCTGGACCACTTCCAATACTTGGTCCCTCAGGGCAGCCCTATGACCGGCATCGGCAACGATCTGCAGATAGCCTCCCTTTCCAATTGCTTTGTGATCGGTCTCGACGGACCCTCCGATAGTTACGGGGCGATCTTCAAGATTGATGAGGAGCAGGTGCAGCTGATGAAGCGCCGTGGCGGTGTGGGACATGATATGTCCGGGATCCGCCCAAAGGGGTCATTAGTCCGCAACTCCGCCCTCACCTCCACCGGTCTTGTCCCCTTTATGAAGCGCTTCTCCAACTCTACCCGAGAGGTGGCACAGGATGGTCGCCGTGGCGCACTCATGCTCTCCTGCTCCATCAAGCACCCCGATGTCGCTGACTTCATTGATGCCAAGATGGAGGAGGGAGCCGTCACGGGAGCCAACGTCTCCGTCCGCATCACGGACGACTTTATGGAGGCAGTCCGTGACGACAAGGACTTTACCCTCCGCTTCCCGGTCGACAGCGAGGGAGATCCCAAGTACACCAAGGTCATAAGGGCGCGCGAGCTCTGGGGCAGGATCATCCACAATGCCTGGAAGAGCGCCGAACCGGGCGTCCTCTTCTGGGACACCATCCTGAAGGAATCGATCCCCGACTGCTATGCGGACCTTGGCTTCGAGACCATCTCTACCAATCCCTGTGGAGAGATCCCGCTCTGCCCTTACGACAGCTGCCGCCTGCTGGCAGTTAATCTCTATGGGTACGTCAGGGATCCATTCACAGACCACGCTTCCTTTGACTTCGACCTCTTCAGAGAGCATATCGGCTACGCTCAGCGACTGATGGACGATATCATCGATCTGGAGAAGGAGAAGATCGACACCATCCTTGCGAAGATCAAGAGCGACCCGGAGAGCGACGAGATCAAGTACGTCGAGCACCACCTCTGGGAGAAGATCCGCGAGAAGACCCTCAAGGGACGCCGTACCGGACTTGGTATCACAGGTGAGGGGGATATGCTGGCTGCTCTTGGTCTCCGTTATGGGACCAAGGAGGCGATCGACTTTGCCGTCAAGGTTCAGCAGACGCTCGCTCTCAGTGCCTATCGCAGCTCCGTCACGATGGCGCAGGAGCGCGGAGCCTTCGAGATCTACGACCCCAAGCGCGAGGAGAAGAATCCCTTTATCCAACGCATCAAGGAGGCTGACCCACAGCTCTATGAGGATATGGTCAAGCACGGTCGACGAAACATTGCCTGCCTGACCATCGCCCCCACGGGATCTACCAGCCTGATGACCCAGACCACCTCCGGCATAGAGCCGGTCTTTATGCCGGTCTACAAGCGTCGGCGCAAGGTCAATAGCAACGAGGTGGCGGACAGCACTCATCCCACCTTTACTGACGAGACAGGGGATGTCTTCGAGGAGTTTATCGTCTATCACCCAAAGTTTAGGGACTGGATGAAGGCGAGCGGCATCCCCACTGACAAGGAGTACACGCAGGAGGAGATCGACGCCCTTGTCGAGCGCTCGCCCTACCATAAGGCTACCGCCAACGATGTGGACTGGATCTCCAAAGTTAAGATGCAGGGTGCGATGCAGAAGTGGGTGGACCACTCCATCAGCGTCACCGTCAACCTCCCTAATGACGTAGATGAGGAGCTCGTCAATACCCTTTACCTCACTGCCTGGGAAGCGGGCTGCAAGGGCTGCACTATCTACCGCGAGGGGTCGCGCGACGGCGTGCTACTCTCCACAAAGAAGAAGGAAGAGAAGAAGGAAACTGAGCTGCCGACACTACCATTCACTGCAGACGGGAAAGAGCCTCTGAAGCGTCCCGATGAGCTGGAGGCGGACATCATTCGCTTCCAGAATAACAAGGAGCGCTGGATCGCCTTCATCGGCATGCGTGACGGCCGTCCCTACGAGATCTTCACTGGTATCGACGATGAGGACGAGGGACTCTATATCCCCAAGCGTGTCACCCAAGGCAAGATCATCAAGGTCTACGAGGCGGACGGATCCAAGCACTACGACTTTGAGTTCTCCAATAAGCGAGGACTCCGGACTACGGTCGCCGGACTGGATGAGAAGTTCAATCCAGAGTTCTGGAACTATGCGAAATTCATCTCCAGCGTCCTCCGCTATGGTATGCCGATCGACCAAGTGGTCAATCTCGTCCGCGGGCTCGACCTTGGGAATGAGAGCATCAATACCTGGAAGAATGGTGTTGAGCGAGCTCTCAGGAGGTACATTACTTCCGGCACAGTCGCAGACGGTCAGACCTGTCCCAACTGCGGCTCTCACCAGCTCGTTTATCAGGAGGGATGCCTGATCTGTAAGGACTGCGGCACCTCAAGATGCGGCTGATACCACATCCATAATTCATATGACCCGAGGGGGTGTCGATCGGCTAAGATCGACACCCCCTCGGCTTTTTATGCAATGCTGCCGATGCATCGACAACCTCTTTACAATCAAAGGGTCAACACACAGACAGCGATAAAGAGAAAGGGATCCTCTTATGCCGCTTTCCGTGTACGATCGACTATCTTTGGTGGCTTGGTATGGCTCTCTCTGTCAAGGGAATTTCTATGCTTCTGCGATGTATGACCATACAAGACGTGGCAAAACTGATGCACCTTAGCAGGGATGTGGTCAAGGAGATACATCTAAAGCACCTTGAGAGACGCTACAGGAGACCGTCCTCGAGAGGAGTTGAGAGCATCGGAATCGACGAGTTCTCAGTGAGAAGCGGACACGTATACAAAACCATTGTGGTGGATCTGATCTTGGGCAGGATCTTACATACTGGAGACGGCAAAGGAGCAGACGCACTTGATGAATTCTGGAAGCGTATGAGGAAAGAGGGCGTCAGCATACGATACGTCGCCACTGATATGTCCTCCGCTTTTGCAAAGTCTGTACGCGATAACGCCCCCGATGCCATCTTTGTCTTCGACCTCTTTCACGTCATCAAACTAATTAACGATACCCTGGACATGATCCGAAGGGAGCTGGTCTCACGAGAGGTAGACCCGGCTAAAAGGAGGCTCATAAAGGGATCTCGGTTTTTACTCCTGGCAAACTCAGAGAACATTGTAAATCATAACGGAATGTCCAAGCTACAATTAGCTGTAAAGATCAAATGCGTCACCCCTGACACCTAACCCATTCCGGGTGTGTACACTCTCAGGTCTTAATCCAATGGCCGGTATACAGTCCTAGTAATATTCAATCAACTGTGTACTTATTTCAGGAATCGCATAAGTCATTGCATCTGGACAACTCAGTGACGCCCTCAGACTAATATCGGTATTAGTGATCACTATGGTCGGTAATAGTCGACACTAATACCGATATTAGATGTCACTCTTACCGGTATTAGATATAGCTAACCTTTACCTGTTGGCTTACAGACTCATACGAAAGAACTCCAAAGAACGCCTTCACATAGACTCTGACGGCTTTTTATACTAGTCTCTGGTGCGTCTACCTTGACAGGGCAGGAGCTGAGGGTTGGGCAATAGAGGCAAAAATGCTAACTTTGCACGCTAACAACTGAAACTAAATCACATAAATACATAACAATGGATATCACTCTCGTAGAGCAGAAAGATAACTTTGCCCGTATAGACGTAACCGTCGAGAAGTCGGACTACGCCGAGGACTACAAGAAGCGTCTCAATAACATTAGCGCCAATGCCTCGATGCGTGGGTTTCGCAAGGGGCACGTGCCCAAGGGGCTCATCCTAAAGATGTATGGCGACAGCATCCACGTCGACGCAGTTAGCGAGGCAGTTACAACTAAGCTCATGGACTTCATCCGAGAGAAGGAGCTGAAGACCATTGGTCAGCCTATCATGCCTAAGGAGCTCAATCAGGGCGAAAAGCTTCTGCAGGACGAGATGACTCTCACCTTCCACCTGGCACTCATCCCTCCCGTCAGTGAGGACATCCTGGGTAGCGACGATCATCTGACCTACTACCAGCCGATGATCAATGATGAAGAGGTCACAAAGCAGCTGGAGCGCCTACAGCAGACCAACTCCAAGTTTGTCGAGGGGGATCACATCGTACCGAATGCATTCATCTCCGGTACCCTTGCAGAGCTGGACGGTGACACCCCCAAGGAGGACGGCATCCAGGTAGAGCGGACACTGGTCTATCCGGACTTTATGACCGACGATGAGGAGAAGGCAAAGTTTGACAATGCACCTAAGGATAGCATCGTCGTCTTCAACCCTTACAAGGCCTATGGTGGTAAGAAGTCTGAGCTTAAGGCTCTCTTCCGTCTCGATGATATGAGCGATGAGGAGGTGGAGAAGTACAAGGAGAGCGACTTCTCCTACGAGATCAAGGAGATCAGCTACTCCAAGCGTGCAGAGCTGGATCAGGAGTTCTTCGACACGGTCTTCGGTCCGGACACGGTACACTCTGAGGAGGAGGCCCGCGAGGAGCTGAAGTCTAGGATGGAGCAAAATATCAAGGCTAATGCCGACTACAAGTTCACCGAGGATCTCATTGACCTTATCGCCAATCAGAAGACTGATAAGGTAGATCTCGCTGAGGATACGATCAAGGAGTGGTTTAAGGGCTCCGAGATGGCTAAGGATCAGACAGACGAGGAGGTCGACAGTAATCTCAAGGAGCTGTTGAAGGGCCTGAAGCTGGACATTATCATCAACCACTACACGGAGAAGTACGGCCTCGAGGTCAGCGAGGAGGATCTTAAGAACTTCACCCGCTCCTATGTGATCAACCAGCTGGCACAGATCGGACTCTCCTCACCTACTGAGGATATGATCGAGGGACAGGTACAGCGTGCACTCAGCAATGATAACTTCCGTTACAACACACAGCAGAACATGCTGCGTCAAATGGTCTCTCAGAAGATCCACGAAGAGGGTCTGCTGACGGTCGAGACCAAGGAGGTGACTCCGGATGAGCTCCAGAAGATCATCACGGCAGACGACGAGAAGACTGAGGAGGAGTCTGCTGAGTAAGGGATTCTTCCGTACTTAGACGCACTCATTACCAACCAAGCTATGTAAAGCCTGAGACTACTTTTCCAAGTAGTTTCAGGCTTTTCCTATTCTCCTTTCCAGACATTTGGGTATATTTCCGATCCATCAAGCACTATTCTATATGATTGTATCCCATTCATCCCCTTTTCCACGAGAATCTCTGACTGCTCGCTCGCTCTTTCTTGTGGTCTTTCTCGCATCCCTTCTATACACTATTCCACTTCAAGCTAGGGATAAGGAGGGAAACTTTATCGTCGTCATCGATGCTGGGCATGGAGGACATGATAGTGGAGCTAAGGGCAAATTCTCTTACGAGAAAGATATCGTCCTGTCTGTCTCGAAGAAAGTCGGTGCTAAGCTCGGCGAGACTGCCCCTCAGATCAAGGTCTACTACAGCAGACCGGACAATAAATTCATCGGTCTCCAGGACAGAGCTCGCTTCGCCATCAGCAAGAATGCTGACCTCTTCGTCTCCATTCACGCCAACGCAAGCAACAGCCACTCCCCCAGCGGGACAGAGACCTATGTACTGGGACTTCACCGGACTGAGGATAACCTGAGGGTGGCGATGAAGGAGAATAGCGCCATACTCCTTGAGGACAATTACTCCAAGAAGTACGAGGACTTCGACCCGACCTCGAGCGAGTCATACATCATATTCCAATTCATGGCTAATAAGCACTTAGAGAACAGTCTCAGGCTCGCCAAGCTGGTTCAGAGCGGGTTTAAGTCTGCCAATCGATACGACCGAGGTGTGCGCCAAGCTGGATTTCTGGTGCTTAGAGAGGCAGCCATGCCCAGCGTCCTGATCGAGATAGGGTTTATCTCCAATCGTGAGGAGGAGCGTTACCTTAATTCACAAAAGGGACAGACGAAAATAGCCAATGAGATCGCCTCGGCGATCGTAGACTACGAACGACAGATCAGGAAGAGATCCGGTAAGCAGTAATCCATTCTGCAAACGAAGAGAGGGAGATGTACCCAAAATAGGTACATCTCCCTCTTTTTTGTCATAAGCTGACTAATTACTCCTGAGTATCGTCAGCAGAGCTATGCTCTTGCTTAGACTTGAGCATCTCCTTGAGCTCTGACTCAGTGGAGGACGCAAGGTTATTGGACGAAATCTTCTGGTAGATCTTCAGATCAAAGAGCGAGATCACTGCCATTAGGTGCTCAAACGTATTGGCGGCAATGGTCTCATGCATATTCCAGTTGGACGTCTTGGTGAAGAAGCGGACAAGCAGCGGCAAGCCCATCTCTGTCATAGGCTTTTGGTAGCACATCGCTGCGTAATTGTGATCCACAGCATCAGACATCTCGAGGAACTTGAGTACGTAGTTACGGAAGAGTCCAAGGTTGGTAACCCTTACCTGAGTCAGATCATCGGTCAGGCTCTGCTTACTGTTTTCGTCAGCCACCTCGGCGATGAGCTGATCCATTACCTCACTCACCATACCGGAGCGACGCAGTCGCTCGATCAGACCGTCATCTACGTAGCGGATAGAGGAAATGTCGATATAGATCGCTCTTGCACATAGTCGGGCATTGGAGCGCTGCATATGCGACCAATTCTGTACCGTATTGCTGACAAGCGTATAGGGAGGGATGGTGTACATAGAGTTGTCAAAGCCCTTGACCTTTACCGTTGTCAGGGAGATCTCCATAACGTCCCCGTCGACATCCTTACCCGGCACAGTGATCCAGTCGCCCACATGGACCATATCACTACCGGTCAGCTGTATACTGGCCACGAATCCGAGGATGGTGTCCTTAAAGATCAGCATAAGCACTGCCGAGAGGGCTGCCAGGCTCCCGAATATTGTGCTCATATTGATGCGGAAGAGCAGCGATATCACAACGAGTACAGCTAGGAAGATAGCCAGCACCTTAAAGGCCTGCAGAAGTGCCACCGTGGGATTATCCCTATATCGGGGTTGCTTCAGCATCCATGCCCTACCTGTGTCGATCACACTGATAAGGAATGTAAAGAAGAAGTACGTCTGGCAAAGTCTCGCAATCAACAAAAGACCTCCATATACGGCTCCTCCATCGGGGAATGGAAGCGTCAGCAGACCGATAAAGATAGAGGTAATGATCAGGCTGACTAACTTGCTCAGGACTTTCTTACTGCGGGCATCCGCAGTGGAGCTGCTAAACCAAGGGATCTTTCCCAGGAGTCCCCTCAGTCCTTTGATGAAAATCAGTCGGAGTATGAAGTCCAGCAGCGCCAGGAATACAACGACAATCCCCAGCACCAGCATCTCGTAGGCAAACGATCCGTGCTCGATGCCAAGGTCAAAACTTGTAATAAACTTTAGAAGTAAGGCTCTGATATCATCCATTGATTAACTTCTTTAATACGGTCATAGATACTTGATGTCATAACGACGGGTGAACTCCTTCGCTTCCCCATCCTTGATCTCCTTGATCTCGTGTCTTACCTGAAGGGGCTGATCGAAGCGATCGCAGAGGTAGGAGGCGAGCAGGTGATAGTGGTAGTCCGGACGACGGATCACCATAGAGGAGATCAGATTAGTAGACCGGGAGCCGAGGATAAAGCTGGAGAGGAAGTTGATCGAGTTATCATCGCAAAGATAATTGAGGTCAGGGAAGACCCGATTGCCTACATTACTGTAGTAAGTCATTTCCTGTCGATACTCCCCTCCACGCCCTGTGATGGAAGTAATGTTTCCCTCCAGGTCCCAGGTCACATCCATCTCATCCTCCTGGCTGAGTATGCTGTCGAGCTGACCTCCGTAGAGCTTGAGGTCCCAGTGCTCCTCCTTACCACTCTTCCGTCTGAAGGATAGCGACGTCCCCATCCCGAAGGGATCCAGATCTATGGTGGTGATCTCAGGAGTATTGCACTCCTCCATACAGTCTGTCTCTACGACTAATAGTTTCCTGTCGTACACCTCGGCCTCAATCAGAGACTCCCTGGAGCGACAGCCCTGCTCGTCGAGAGCGATCCTCCGTGCCCAAGAAAACTTCTCGTCCTCATCCCATCCAAAGGTGAGTACAGAGGAAGGACGACTGCCCTCATAGCACGTGATGGAGTCAATGAGCGTAGTAGGAGTCTCTACTCTATGATGACGACTCTTGATGAAGTTATAGATGTATATACCGGTGACAGCTCCTACTGACATGGTCGCCAGGTCTCTCAGTATATCGCGAGCTGCAGCGTTTATAGAGGTTTGGCTCATATTTGAAGAGGTTCTAGTGTTATTTACTGATTTGATCCACATACAAATCTACCATATTTATCCACAATGGAAGCCCCCTGCACTCAAAACTTAATGCAGAGATCCATAAGAAAAGAGTTGTTGTATGGTAATTCGGCGTGATCTGTAGCCCTTTAGCTCTTACCCAAGGTGCGAGAGAGGACCTTATTGACACTCTTCTTCGCCTCGTACTCTTTGAGGTAATATGGCTCCCAGTAAGCCACATCCTCAGTCTGCCCGAGGGAGATGCGCTTCACCACAGAGCCGAGCATCGCGTCAGCACGCGGGTGAAGGTCGTATATCAGATGGGATCCCGGTAAGATAGTATCAAAGATCTCCTTAGCCTTCTCGGCACCATTACCGAAGTAATAAAGGAGCTTGTCTCCCACGATCTCCTGCATCCTTGCCTGACTCTGCTCGTCCGTAAGGACCACAGCAGCGATGTCTGTCAAGGGCTCCACTACGCCGAAGTAATGATCATCATAGCCACCTGTATATATCGCCGTATAGACCTCCATCCTACGAGCGTCTATCATAGGCATAAGGAGGGCATTAGGATAGTCGAGCTCATCCTCCATATCAAAGATCGTCATCGCCAGTAGCTCTGTCGTCATAACCGATACCAGCGGGATACCGAGAGTCCAGCAGAGCCCCTTGGCGTAAGAGGCTCCGATACGAAGTCCGGTATAGCTCCCCGGGCCATTGGAGACGCCGACCCCCTTCAAATCACGCTTATAGTCGATCTTACTCAGCATGCGTGCGGCAATATCGGCAAGTTGCTCGGCATGCTTATTAGATCCCTGAGTCTCCTCGTAGTCAACGATCTCATCCCTATTCCCCAGTGCTACAGAGCAGACCTCGGTAGAGGTGTCTAGGAGCAGAAAATACTCATCTTTCATATACATCTAATATCTCTATCAGTCTCGCGATCCGGAGCTGCTTGGTTTTACTTCTTCGCCTTTGTGCCTGAAGCTTTCTTCTTAGGCGATGCGGTCTTTTTGGTCTTAGAGTCGGAGCTGCGCTTCTTAGTCGTTCCACCATTCTTAGTACTCTCTGCCACGATGGCGCGCGCCTGCTCCTCAGTTAGCGACTTTGCTTCGACAGTCTTTGGGATCTTATAGTTCTTCCTCTTATACTTGATGTAGGGACCATAGCGACCATTGAGGATCTCCAGCTTGTCAGACCCCTCCCCATACTCTGCGATGTACTTATTCCGATCTCGCTCCTCCTTCTCCTTGATCAGAGGAGTAGCTTCATCCATCTCGATCTCATAAGGACTGATCTCCTTAGGAATGCTCACGAAGAAGGACTTCCCGACCCTCACGTAAGGGCCGAAGCGCCCGATATCCACAGTGACGGCATCCCCATTGTACTGACCGATCTCACGAGGAAGCTGCAGGAGCTTTAGAGCCTGCTCAAGGGTGATGGTCGCTATCGAGAGATCCTTAGGGAGTGAGGCAAACTTAGGCTTCTCGCCATCCACGTCAGCCTTCCCCATCTGTACCATAGGGCCATAGCGTCCAATCTTTGAGTAAATAGGCAAGCCTGTCTTAGGGTCATCGCCCAGGTATCGCTCTCCTACCTTGTGATCCTCCTTCTCATTCATCACATCCTCCACGTTGCTATGGAAGAAGCGGTAGAAGTTATCGATCACCTCAGTCCACTCCTTTTCCCCGTCTGCTATGGCATCAAACTCCTCCTCCACCTCGGCAGTGAAGTGGTAGTCCATCACTCTGGGGAAGTGCTCGATCAGGTAGTCAGTCACGACGAGACCTGTGTCTGTCGGACAGAGCTTCCCCTTAGAGGCACCCACCCGCTCCTTACGGGTCGTCCGGGAGATCTTGCCGGATTTTAGTGTCAGTACAGTGTACCTCTGCTCCTCTCCCTCGAGGTTCCGCTTCTCGACATAGCCTCTCTTCTGGATCGTCTGGATCGTGGGAGCGTATGTGGAAGGACGACCTATGCCGAGATCCTCCAGCTTCTTGACCAGCGATGCCTCTGTGTACCTGGCGGGCTGCTTGGTGAAGCGTTCCCGGGCCTCTATTTGCTCAGCAGAGACTACGTCTCCAACAGCCATCCTGGGCAGTAGTCCGGATCCCTCCTCTGACTCCTCAGCGTCATCCTCATCATCCCGTCCCTCGAGGTAGACCTTGAGGAATCCATCAAAGGTGATCACCTCACCCTTTGCCTGAAACGAAGAACCACTCGATGCATCAATAGTGACCGTAGTACGCTCCAGCTGAGCGTCTGCCATCTGCGTCGCGAGTGTACGCTTCCGGATCATATCATACAGCCGACGCTCCTGGGCAGTCGCACCGGCGGACACAGCCTCCGGATGTACCGGGCGAATGGCCTCGTGAGCCTCCTGTGCCCCCTTGGTCTTGGTGGCAAAGTTCCTGACCTTGACATACTCCTTGCCATACTCTCTCTCTATCACCGATGCAGAGGCACCAACGGCAAAGGAGGAGAGATGGACCGAGTCCGTACGCATGTAGGTGATATGTCCTGCCTCGTAGAGCTTCTGAGCCAGACTCATCGTCAGGCCGACCGGATAGCCCAGCCGCCTCGACGCCTCCTGCTGCAGTGTGGAGGTGGTAAATGGAGGCGCAGGCTGACGTGTCGCCGGAGTGACGGTCACCTGTCCCACGGAGTATGTCGCAGAGAGAAGATCCTCCAGGATCCTCATCGCCTCATCGACCGACTGAGGTCGTGAGGTCAGGTCAGCGCTAAGCGACTCGCCACCCTCTGTCGTAAAGAGTCCCCGCACCCGGAATGAACTCTCAGGCTCGAAGCTATGGATCTCCTTCTCCCGCTCCACAATGATCCTGACAGCAACCGACTGGACACGTCCTGCCGAGAGACTCGGACGGACTTTCCGCCAGAGGATCGGTGAGAGCTCGAAGCCCACCAGACGGTCGAGTACTCGTCGTGCCTGTTGTGCATCGACCATCTTCAGGTCTATTGAGCGCGGATTCTTCAGAGCATTTTGGATGGCAGACTCGGTAATCTCGTGGAATACTATCCTATTCTTCTCCTTCTCGCTCAGTCCAAGCACCTCCGCCAGGTGCCAAGCGATAGCCTCTCCCTCACGGTCCTCATCGGATGCGAGCCATATGTGATCCGCCTTCTTAGCAGCAGCTCTCAGAGTGGATACGACGCTCTTCTTGTCGTCCGAGATCTCGTACTGAGGGTCGTAGTTATTATCCACATCGACTCCCATACCCTTGGTCTTGAGATCACGTATGTGTCCATAACTGGGGAGCACGGTAAAGTCTTTGCCCAAAAACTTGCCGATCGTTTTCGACTTTGCGGGAGACTCGACGATAAGGAGATGATTAGCCATGATTTTATGCTGCGAGATTACTTCTACTTGAATAGTGGTGCAAAAGTAGCAATTAATAGTTTAATGTGTGGTGGAGTCCCTAAAATACACTCATAGACGCATCAGGATCTACCACCGGAGCTATCGGACCTATGACCCCGGGATGGACACCGGACGAGAAGCTATACAACAGCCTGATAATCAACTGAAGGCATTACGTCACTTCTAATACCGGTATTAGATTTCACTATTACCGGTATTAGTGATCACTAATACCGACTATAGATCTCACTAATATCGGTATTAGTTTGACGGCAACTTCGCACAGTCCTCTTCGTCTACTCCAAAATGTATTTGTGTAGCCAGATATAAAATGCACACTTATAAGATAAGGTGAGAAAATCGTACCTTTGGCACTGGAAAGAGGGAGGTGCTGCAGTATGCGGATACACTTGTTCTCCCTCTTTCTTCCACATTTGTATACCATCCCGGTGGTACCGGAGAGAATAATATATGACACAGCACCTAAGAGCTGCCATCACCGCCATAGGACACTACCTGCCCAGTGAGGTCCTCACCAATGACGACATCGCCAAGATGGTCGACACCTCGGACGAGTGGATCACAACACGGGTCGGCATCCATCAGCGTCACATACTGAGAGATCGGACTGAGGGTGCCTCGGTGCTTGGCGTGGAGGCAATCCGTGACCTGGTGAGGCGTCACCCGATCGATCTATCGACGATAGACATGGTGATCTGCTCGACCAACTCCCCGGACTATATCTTCCCCTCTACGGCATCGATCATAGCAGCCGAGGTGGGCATACCGGACGGTGCGCCATGCTACGACTTTCAGGCGGCATGCAGTGGGTTTATCTTCGGACTGCAGATCGCTCGAGGATTCATTGAGAGTGGATTGTATAAGAGGATTCTGCTGGTAACGGCAGAGAAGAACAGTTACTTTGCCAATCCCTCTGATCGATCGACCCTTCCGCTCTTCGGTGACGGCGGAGCGGCGACACTGATCGAGCCGACGGAGGACGAGGTGGGGGTGATAGACCTCCTGATAGGTAATAAGAATATCGGTCACCGTGATGACCTGATTATCCCCGCCGGAGGCTCAGCCCGACCCGCTTCGCACGAGACGATAGAGAATGGAGAGCACTTCATCAAGATGAATGGGCGGGTGATCTTCAAGTGCGCCGTCACTACCATGGGCGAGACTTCGGCGGAGATGCTTGTGAGAAACGGACTAACCAAGGATCAGGTGACCTGGGTGGTTCCTCATCAGGCAAATCTCAGGATCATGAGTGCTGTGGCGGATCGGCTCGAGCTGCCGATGGATCGACTACTGGTCAATATTGGTCACTGTGGAAATACCTCCTCCTCATCCATTCCCATCGTACTGAGTGAGTGCGAGAGCCTGATACGAAGAGGAGACAATATAATACTGACCGCCTTTGGCGCCGGTCTCACATACGGTACGGCCTTACTTAAGTGGGCTTACGACACACCCGGAGAGCAAGAGTAACAGAGATGGATAAGATAGAGAACTTCAAGAGCGGCTTCGTCAACATCGTCGGCAACCCAAATGTGGGTAAGTCTACCCTGATGAATCAGCTGGTGGGCGACCGACTCAGCATAATCACCAATAAGTCGCAGACGACGAGACACCGCATTATCGGCATCGTCAATAGCGACCGTATGCAGATCGTCTACAGCGACACACCCGGAGTGCTCAAGCCCAAGTACCGCATGCAGGAGGATATGCTCTCCTTCTCTCGCAGCGCTCTTGAGGACGCTGATATTCTCCTCTATGTCACAGACACCATAGAGAAGGCAGATAAGAATGCGGACTTCGTCGCTCAGGTGGCTAAGCTCGACATTCCCGTGCTTGTCCTGATCAATAAGGCAGACCTCATGAGTCAGGAGGAGCTGGCAGCACTAATAGAGAGCTGGAGAGACCGGCTTCCTAATGCCACAGAGATCCTCCCTCTCGCCGCCTTGCATGGGGCGGGGATCCCCTATCTCAAGGAACGGATCCCGGAGCTGCTCCCGGTGGCGCCTCCTTACTTTGACGAGGATGCGCTGACCGACAGACCGGCACGCTTCTTTGTCTCTGAGATCATCCGCGAGAAGATCTTCCTCTACTATCAGGAGGAGATCCCCTATTCTTGCGAGGTGGTGATAGACTCATTCAAGGAATCTGACGATCTAATCCGAATCACAGGGAGGATTTACGTCGAGCGCGAGTCTCAGAAAGGGATCATCATCGGCAAGGGCGGCGTAGCGCTTAAGAAAGTCTCCACCCTTGCCCGTCGTGACCTGGAGAAGTTCTTCGGAAAGAAGATCTTCCTCCGCCTCGAGGTGGAGGTCTCCGATGACTGGCGAAACAGCGACCGAGCGCTTCGCTCCTTTGGTTACGAGTCCAAGAGCTGAGTACCTATTTCAATACCGACAACACATTAGACAGATACATACTATGGCCAATAGCAAACTGGTAGCCCTTGTGGGCCGACCCAATGTCGGCAAGTCCACCCTCTTCAATCGCCTCACAGAGTCCCGTACGGCGATCGTCTCTGATACTCCGGGCACCACACGAGACCGGCAGTATGGACGCTGCGAGTGGCAGGGTCGCTCCTTCAGCATCGTCGACACCGGTGGCTGGGTCGGTCAGAGCGATGAGACCTTTGAGTCCGCCATCAATAAGCAGGTCGAGATGGGACTTGCCGAGGCAGACCTTATCGTCTTCCTTGTGGATGTGAAGGAGGGACTCACTCCGTTGGATATGGAGATCGCCAATATGCTCCGCCGCACGGACAAGCCGCTGATGGTGGTGGCGAATAAGGCGGATAACTTCACGATGGATGCCTATGCCGCCGAGTTTTACGCTCTATCACTCGGTGACCCCTACCCCATCTCGGCAACCAATGGTGCCGGTACGGGCGACTTCCTCGATGCGCTGGTTGCGCTGCTCCCGGAGGAGAGTGCCGAGGAGGAGAAGGTGCCGGATATGCTTCGTCTCGCGATCGTCGGCCGTCCCAATGCAGGGAAGTCGACCTTAGTCAATACACTATTGGACGAGGATCGCCACATCGTAACGGACATATCCGGCACGACGAGAGACTCCATTTACACCCATTACGACCGCTTTGGACATAACCTCCTCCTCGTGGATACCGCCGGCGTGAGGGAGAAGAGGAAGGTGAGTGAGGACATCGAGTACTACTCCGTCCTCCGTAGCATCACGGCGATAGAGAACTCCGACGTCTGCGTCCTGATGCTTGACGCCACGCAGGGTATCGAGGCGGTGGATGTCAACGTCTACTCCATTGTCCGGAAAAATAATAAGGGGCTCATCGTCTGTATCAATAAGTGGGACCTGATCGAGGAGAAGGGCAAGGAGGTGATGGAGACCTACAAGGCAGCCATCCGCTCCAGACTGGCTCCCTTCACCGACTTCCCGATCCTTTTCATCTCCGCCGTGACGAAGCAGAGGGTCCTTAAGATCCTCGACCTCGCTGAGGAGATCTATACCAAGCGTAAGACCCGCATCTCCACCGGTCAGCTCAATAAGGTGCTGCTCCCCATCATCGGCGCCACCCCGCCTCCGATGATCAAGGGGAAGATGATCAAGATCAAGTACATCACCATGCTTCCTGGTGTTACTGTCCCGAGCTTTGTCTTCTTCTGCAACCTCCCACAGTGGATCAGGGAACCCTACAAGCGCTTCCTTGAGAATAAGATACGAGCCAACTGGGACTTTAGCGGCACCCCGATCAACCTCTTCTTCCGAGAGAAGTAATCCACCATGGCTGAGGTAAAGAAACGGAAACGTCGCACAGCAACGGCGGAGCGGACCCGACAGCACTTCATCAAAGTAGCTCGAGACCTCTTCGCCTCGCTGGGCTTCCGTGACACGACGATGAATGGCATCGCCAAGAGTGCCGGCAAGAGCCGTCGCACCCTTTACACCTACTTCAGCACCAAGGAGGACATTTACTTAGAGGTTATCAAGGAGGAGTTTGACTTCCTCTACAGCGAACTGGAGAAGTTTGTCAATCAGCCCCTCCCCACACCGGAGAAACTCATGCGCTACATTGGGCGTCGTGAGGAGATGATCAATAACGTAGTGATGTGGAATGGGACACTGGAGGCAGAGTTCTTCAATGACATTGCTACGCTTGAGCGCGCTCGAGTGCGCTTCGATGTGCTCGAGCGGCGTCTGATCCGTCAGATGCTTCAGGAGGGGATTGCCGGGGGGTACTTCCGCTCCTCCCTTGACCCGACCCGGACTACGATGCTCCTACACGCCTGCCTCAAGGGACTTGAGGTGCCCTATATTCGGGGTCAGTTGGGACGCTCACGGGAGTCGCTCGTGCGAACCTACTTTATCGTCTACGACCTTATCCTGAAGGGGATAGGCAATAATACGGAAGAAGAAGAAGAATAAATCAATACCGGATATGACTCTTACTCAGACTCACAAGACCGCCATCGTCACCGGTGGAAGCCGTGGCATCGGTCGCGCCATCTGTCTCGAGCTTGCCTTGAGAGGCATCCAAATAGCCTTCTGTGGCAGATCACTTAATGCCAATACCGTCTCCCTTGAGGAGGAGCTCAGTGGAATGGGTGTGGAGGCCAAGGCTTACGCTCTCGATGCTGCAGATCACGAGGCAGCTAAGACCTTTGTCGCCGACGTGCTCAGAGACTTCGGCACTATTGATTACTTGGTCAATAATGCCGGCATCACTCGTGATGGACTCCTGATGCGTATGGACGAGGAGCAGTGGGACAGCGTCATCGGTGCGAATCTAAAGAGCGTCTTCAATGTCACCTCCGCCGTCATTCCGACCATGATCCGCGCTCGCAGCGGAGCCATCGTCAGCCTCTCCTCGGTCGTCGGGCTCCACGGTAATGCCGGTCAGACTAATTACTCCGCCTCCAAGGCCGGAATCATTGGCTTCACGAAGTCTCTCGCTAAGGAGGTGGGCAGTCGTGGCATACGCGTGAATGCAGTAGCCCCGGGATTCATACAGACAGACATGACCTCTCAGCTGAGCGAGGAGCAGACCAAGGCGTGGACGGCAGAGATCCCGCTCCGTCGGGCAGGTACTCCTGAGGACGTCGCCCAAGCAGTCGCCTTCCTTCTCTCTGATGATGCCTCCTACATCACCGGACAGGCGCTACAAGTCTGTGGCGGCATGGCGCTCTGATCCGATGGAGGTACTCTACGAGGACAACCATCTGCTCGCTGTCTCCAAGGCTCCAGGTGAGATCGTCCAGGGGGATCGCACCGGTGATGAACCACTTGTGGAGACCTGCAAAGCCTATATCAAGGAGAAGTACAACAAGCCCGGTGCCGTCTTCCTCGGAGTGGTACACCGGCTCGATCGACCGGTGAGCGGGGTGGTACTCTTTGCCCGAACCAGCAAGGCACTCACCCGGCTTAATGACGCATTCCGACGGAGAGACGACCTTGAGAAGATCTACCTCGCCCTCGTCGAAGGTCGCCCGGAGCGCCCTACTGCGACCCTTACACACACTCTCCTTCGCAATAGAGATCAGAATAAGAGCTACCCGGTAACTAAGGGGACAAAGGAGGCAAAGGAGGCGGTGCTCGAATATCAGACGGTGGCTCAGCCTTCCGAGGGGCAGACGCTTCTGGAGATCCACCTCCATACCGGACGGCATCACCAGATCCGTGCCCAGCTGGCGGCGATAGGCTGCCCGATCGTCGGGGACGTAAAGTATGGCGCCTCACACCCACTCCCGGACGCTTCGATAGCACTCCACTCCCGCTCCCTCACGCTGATCCATCCGGTCCGACGGGAGCCAATCACCTTCATTGCCCCCCTTCCCTCCACTCCAGTCTGGGATCCTATCCGAGATCTATAATGCAAGAGAGGCTGTCCGAGATGATCGGGCAGCCTCTCTTGTTTTATGGGGCTCAGGTTACTTCTTATTGAGCCACTTATTCATCCAGTCGATCCAGGTGCGATAGAAGAGGACGCTATTCTGAGGCTTCAGGATCCAGTGGCTCTCGTCGGGGAAGTAGAGCATACGAGAGGGAATGCCTCGCAGCTGAGCTGCGTTGAAGGCCTGCATACCCTGTGAGAAGAGGATACGGAAGTCATACCCGCCTGCGATGCAGAGGATCGGGGTGTCCCACTTGTCGATGAAGTGGTGGGGAGAGAAGGAGTACGAGTTGCGTACCCGCTCCTTATCCGTCTCCCAGAAGGGACCACCAAGGTCCCAATTGGTAAACCAGAGTTCCTCCGTCTCCAGGTACTGCGCATCGAGATTAAACATCCCGGCGTGGGCTGCAAAGGCCTTGAAGCGACCCTCATGGTGACCGGCGAGATAGTATACGGAGAAACCTCCGTAGCTGGCACCGGTGGCACCGAGGCGATCCTTATCCACATAGGGCAGCGTGGCAGCGTAGTCGATCGCGGAGAGGTAGTCCTTGATATTCTGGCCACCATAGTCTCCGGAGATCTGCTCGGTCCACTCCTTACCATTACCGATGGTACCGCGACGATTAGGCGCGACCATGATGAAGCCGGCGGAGGCAAAGGTGCGGAAGTTCCAGCGGTAGCTCCAGAATTGTGTCACCGGACTCTGCGGACCACCCTCGCAAAAGAGGACAGTGGGGTACTTCTTATTGGGGTCAAAGTTGGGCGGGAGGATAAACCAAGTGATCATATCCTTACCGTCTGTCGTCTTGACAATATGGCGCTGTACGGTCACATTTGGATAGTCAGCGAGGAAGGCATCATTGTCAGGGGTCAGCTTCGTTGACTTACCCTTAGCCACGTCGTAAGCAAAGGCGGAGGTAGGCTCAGCCATCGACTGGATGGTGAGGAGCATATCCTTACCCTCGCCCGCGAAGCCGGTCACGTCAGCAAGGTCGTACTTCGTCATCTGTTCCGCCTTACCGGTCTCGATATTGATACTAAAGAGATTAGACGTGCCGTTATCCGGGGTAACGAAACGGAGCTTCTTGCCACAGGAACACCAGCCCAGCTGCTGAGGGTAGTACTCGTAGTCCTTTGAGACAAAGGTCTTCTTCCCGCTCTTCATATCCATCACGAAGATCCTCGGGAGGTCCGACTCACAGCCGTCATGCTCCATGCTTAGCCAGGCGAGCTTAGTCCCGTCGGGAGAGAACGTAGGGTTGGTATCGTAGCCCATCATCCCCTCTGTCAGATTGGTCGTCTTGCCACTCTGGAGGTCAAAGAGATAGATATCTGTATTGGTCGAGACGGCGTATTCCTTACCCACCTTCTTACGGCAAGAGTAGGCAATCTGCTGGCTATCCTTGGTCCAGCTCAGCTGCTCAGTCCCTCCGAAGGGCTTGGTCGGCAACTCAAAGAGCTCGCCCTCATTAAGGATGGAGCGAAGCTCCTTGGAGACCTTGCCATCGGTGCTTACCGTGGCGATAAAAGACTGAGGTACAGAGACATTCCACTCATCCCAGTGCTTGTACATCAGGTCATCATAGATATGCCCGGTCTGCTTACCGAGGTCAGGGTTTTCTTCCTTGGAGATCTCCGGGAGCATCACCTCGCGGATGACGACCACCTTCTTACGATCGGGAGAGTAAAGGAAGTCGATCACATCGAAGTCGTAGTCCGACACCACGCGGAGGTTGCTGCCGTCTAAGTTACAGAGCGCGATCTGAGCTTTATCGCCCTTAGTGGAGACAAAAGCAATCGTCTGATCATCGAGGAAGACCGGCGAGTGACCGGCATTCTTACCGAGAATGGCTCGCCCGCTGCCGGACTTGGCAGTCTCGCCGACCATAATCTCTGAGGAGAAGTTATTCTCCTCGAGCTGAGCCATGGAGCGGGTGTAGATGAAGTGCTTACCGTCCGGAGAGAGCTGGATGCCCCCGATGCGATAGAGCTTGTGCATCGCCTCAGCGGTGAAGACTTTGCCCTCGCCGGCGGTCTCTGTGACCGTCGTTGCGCTCACCGGAGAGCAGAGCATAAGCGCTCCGGTCGCCGCAAGGGTCATAAGGGATAAGAATCTTGACATGTGTAGGTGTTATGATTAAAAAGGTATATGTGCTCGTTACTTTACAATTGCGAAAGTACACAAATATTACGACACCCTCCGACTTGTCCGGCACACAAAGCACAGTACGAACGATACATCAGCATGACACCCAGGCAAGTACACAATGATAGCGACTTCAATCCGAGTCGCTCTGTCACCCAACCCGGTAAGGCTACAAACTAATACCGGTAATAGTGACGACTAATACCGGTATTAGTGATCACTATTATCGGTAAAAGAATTATTGCTGATGGAGCCTACTCTCTACTGAGCAATCCTCGGTTATTTCTCGGCTGCTTCTGCCGGGAAATTGTTCCGCCAGGGAGGATCTATTTATCAGGAAAAGAGTATATTTGTACCAGTCCAATAGGACTACAACTAAACTTTAACGACAAATAGAGATTTCATTATGAAGAAGTACGAGTGCACAGTCTGTGGCTGGGTCTACGACCCTGAGGTGGGCGATCCTGATGGCGGCATCGAGCCGGGTACAGCTTTTGAGGACATCCCGGAGGACTGGGTTTGCCCCCTCTGCGGAGCCACAAAGGATGACTTTGAGCTTGTCGAGGAGTAATTTCCACCACCAGACCTATCTTAATTAGGATCAAGCTAATCTAAATAACTAGGACCTCATCTGAGGTTTCCATAACGACAGAAGGGACCGATGCGGATCACACCACACCGGTCCCTTCTTACAATTAATACACGAAGCTATCTCTATCTCTTGGGGATAAGCATCGCCATCGTCACCAACAGATCGAAGAAGACGATCTTGATGGATGCATTTTGCATAAGCTCCATACGCGCGGCCGAGAGATCATCCATCAGACCAGTATAGGAGCTGAGGGGGACTGCTTCAGAGACACGTCTGATCCTGTCACGGATAGAGAGCCGTGTGTAGATGATATCGTCAGTCCCATAGGATAGTGCAAGCATCTCGCGAAGCATCCGATCGGTCGCATCGATGAGCGAGATCACCTCCGGACGGCTCAGAGTGGCTGCTTGATTGGCAAACTCGCGGTAGGCCTTTGGCGTCCGCTGCATTGCCGTCTCCATGAGACTCAGTGCGAGATCGGTCGCATGCTCCTGCGCCTTGCCCTCGAGGAGTCTCATGGCACGCAGGAGGTTACCTCGAGCGAGGTGACCTGCCTCGTAAGCCTGGTCAAGCGTGGCGCTTGAGTTGCTAACAAGGTAGTCAATTAGTCGATCCTCCTCGATGGGCGGCACATCTATTCGCTGGAAGCGGCTCAGGATCGTCTCCAGTAATCGCGAGGGGTCGTGAGACACGGCAAGAAAGATAACTCCCTTAGGTGGCTCCTCGAGGAGCTTAAGGAGCTTGTTGGCCGTATCCTCCCTCATCGTCTCCGGCTGCCAGATAAGGACCACCTGGTGTCGGCTCTTGAAGGAGCTTAGAGAGGTGATGTGTATCAGACGATCAGCCTCAGCGACAAAGATGTGGGGCTGCTTATTGCCACCCTTGAGTACCGCTCTCCAGTCCTCCGTACTGAAGCGCACCTGAGACTCAAGTAGTGAAGAGAAGTCCTTATGGAGATCCTCGGAGGTCACCTCCCTAGAGTCAGCTTTGATGACCGGATAGCAGAGGTAGAAGTCAGGATTGTCCCATAAGTCCATCTGCCTGCAGGACTCACAGTGTCCACAAGCATCCTCCCCGGGATCCTCACATAGGATATGACGAGCAAACGCAAGGGCTAAAGGAAGAGCCTCTCCACCATCATCTCCACAGAAGAGCAGAGCATGCGGGATCGCTTCTCTCAGCCGAATAGACGAGAGCTGAGCTATCAGTCCACGATCGGCGAGCGTCCCAGCATAGTCCGGTAGGAGACGATTAGCCATTATGAGATTAGCCTCTCGGACGCTCTACCGCTCCACTAAAGGTGTTTGTAGGATGTCCTGCCTCGGGGGAGTCGAAGTACTTCATGAATTGCGAGCGGGCGAGGAAGTTGGCCTTATCGACCTGCTTAGCTGCCAGACGACCGGTCATCTCGGTAATGCTCTCGTACTTGTGCTCCTCCATCCAGCTCTTCACCTCGTCCAGCGACTCGGTAATAGCCTTCTCCTTCTTTCCATACAGGATCGAAGCCATCTGGATGGCGTTGGCCCCGGCGAGTACTCCCTTGAGGACGTCCTTGCCATTGCGAGCACCAGAAGAGATGGAGACAGAGAGACCGGGGACGGCACCACGGACAAGGGCAGTAAAGCGAAGACCATCGTAGAAGTCGCTGGGGCTGCTGAAGACCGGTCCGGCAGAGAGACGCTCAGCGGTAAGATCAACGTCCGGCATGTAGGATCTATTAAAGAGAACCACACCGTCTGCACCGACCGTATGGAGATCTGCGCAGAGGCGGATCAGATTGCTGTAGTACTTAGAGATCTTCACCACAAGCGGCTTGTCGAATCCCGACTCCCTCAGCTCAGTGACTATCTTGATAATGGCGCGCTCAGGCTCGCCATAGTCTTGCGTCCGATCGGTCTCGATGCGCATAACATTAAGCTCCAGTCCATCCGCACCGGCGTCTGAGAGGCTCTTAGCGTAGTCCACCCAGCCCTCCGAGCTGGAGCAATTGATACTTGCAAAGACAGGGATGTCCACTTCCGCCTTTACCTCATGTACCAGCTGCACATGCTGACGGATCGAGTGCTCCTCGGAGTACTCCTTGATGTAATTGTAGGCCTCAGGGAAGTCGTGTGACTGATCGTAGGTATCTGCAGCCTCATTCTGGATCTGCTCCTCAAAGATGGACTTAAGTATGACAGCACCTGCGCCAGCCTCGGCAAAGGTCTTGATTTTTGCGGGCGAAGCAGTAAGGCTTGAGCTTGCGGCGATGATCGGACTCTTGAGCTTCAGTCCGGCATAAGTGGTGGTTAGATCAACCATGGTATTACTTGATTATCTTGATGAATTAATGACCAATATAAATGGGGAGATAACTCAATAGTGAGTAATGAGAGGTTCCTTGCCCTTACTCTTAGACTTAGTAGACTTAGTCTTGGATGCGGCAGGGACAGCGGAAGGTGGCACTTTCCCGCCTCCTCTCATGAAGGCCTCTACGCGGGGGATCTCTTCACGGATAGCCTTGATACGGTTTTGGTCGTTGGGGTGAGAGCTCATCACTTCACTCTGATTACCGCCGCCGCTACGGCTAGCCATCCTGACCCAGAGATTAGGCGCATTGTGGTAGTCATATCCTGCGAGTGCCATCAGATAGAGACCGATCTGGTCTGCCTCGTACTCCTGCTTACGTGAGTAGGGCAACTCAAAGATGAGCTTACCTCCCACATTGTAGAGCACGCTGCCAATCACCTGTGCTCCGGCAGAGCTTCCTGATAGGATCTGTCCCAGAGCCTGCCCTCCATACTGGCGTAGGATCGCCTGAGAGAGTCTCTCATTAGAGTGCTTAGCGACAGCGTGTGCTACCTCGTGAGCAATGACTGTAGCAAGCTCATCGTCAGTCCGTGCGACGGGTAGTATCCCCTCATAGACCACGATCTTACCGCCTGGCATACAGAAGGCATTGACTTGATTAGAGGCAATGAGATTAAACTCCCAGCGGAAGTATCTAATATCCTCAGTGTGCCCGATAGACTTTAGGTAGCGCTCCGTAGCAGCCGCGATCCGCTTACCCATCTCGCGAGTCCTAACAGTCTGCGCCATATCGCGGCTCTTAGGGGCACTGGAGATGAAGGATCGGTACTGCTGCTCACTGATAGCTACCACCTGAGCATCTGAGACCAGATTGATCTGCCGGCGTCCGGTAAGCGGGACAAGGGAGCAACCTGTCGTCAGGAGAGCGACTACCAGGGTGCTGAGAAATGATATATGATAGTGACGTAGATTCATTACTGTAGTGAACTATTGATTGTTTCGCACCCCAAAGATACACATTTATCACCTTGTACTGTCAGACGCTCCGATCCACGAGTACAGCCTTCGCACCGACCTGGGGCTGATACATAGCCCTAGGGAGAAGCCTCATACTACGCTGAATAAGGTAGGCGCCGTAGCTCTTGAGGTCAGTCAGGTGTGCCGTCTCATCGGGCATAATGGGAGCCCCTACGTAGACATCTATGATCTCATCCTTCTTATTGAGGATCTCTGATGGGAGCATAAGGTCGCTGACGACAGGGATGTGATTCTTCATGTAATAGAATAGCCACGAATTGTGCCCATCAAACATAATGGGGAAAATCGGACGATCGGCCCGCCGAAGGATGCGGAGACTCGAGTTCTTCCACGGGTTCTCCACCGGCAGACCTCGTCTGAGCGAGAAGTGCCCCACCCCGCCTGCGGGGAAGAGACCAAAGGGGTAGCCGGCCTGAAACTCTCTTGCCAGGGCTCTCAGGCTCTTAACATTAACCGAGGGGTCATGGACATACCTTCTGCTACTCTGCCTATTGGGGACGACAGGCACCCACATCTCTTCGAGGGAGGATATGTGCGAGAGGACCGAATTGACCAACACCTTGTAGTCGGGACGAATGTGACCAACTATATCTACCAGTATCAGACCATCGATGCCGCCAAATGGGTGATTGGATACTGTGAGGAACTGTCCCTCACGCATAAGGTCTAGATTCTCCTCCCCATGGATCCTATACTCCACATCGACCAGATGATGACGAAGTGCTGCACTGGCATAGTCCGGTCCCTGCAGGTGGCAGAGATCACTATTAATCTGGTTAATCGAGTTAACCCCAAGAATCCGCATCAACCACCGGCCTAGGCCTTTACCGACCCCGGTCTTAAAGAAAGGGACCATCTCCCCCAAGTCCTCGAGGGAGAGGATCTCATTACGTATCTCGTCCTTACTCATTATGTCTGTAGCAATAGTTATGACTGTACAAACCTAACAGAATAATATTATAACTCGATAGCGTCTGACAATGACAGGGCAAAAGCGCTGTCAAAGAAATAGAAATAAAGATAAAAACTAACATGGTACCGGTCCTTTGAGTAGATTTGTCCGTGGAAGAATAACCAGCCCAGACCAGATGCTTTACAAGAAAGTCTTATCTCTTGTCATTCCCCTACTTGCCTGCCTGAGTCTCTCCTCATGTGCCAGGAAGGCGTACTATGACATCAGCACCGGTGCTGATGTCGCCGACAGCGGCAACTATGTGGTACGATGGCAGGTCCGTCCGGGGATGAGTGGTGAGGTCGCCATCTACGCTTCTGATGACGCCGGTAGCTATCCGGTCCAGCCGACCAAGGTAGAGCCTATCGGTAAGGAGTGGGCCACGTTTGCGACCGAGGGCAGCTACTTTACCAGGCACTATTTCCTCCTTGTATTTGACGATCGAGAGGTGCGGGTTACCGGGACGAGGGTCATACCTACAGAAGGGTTTTCCAATCTTAGGGACGCCGGTGGATACATGACTGATCAGGGATACCAGATGAGATGGGGTCAGCTCTATCGCGGGGGAAGGTCTCGCCAGCTTACACCGAGGGACAGCCTCATCATCTCCTCCATAGGACTGAAGCATAATCTAGTGCTGAGCGACTCCTACTCATTTGTCTACCTCACAAATGGCATCGGGAATGTCCTCCAGAAGGACTTCGCCGCCAACACTCCGGTCGACTACAAGTCTGTCCTGGAGAGGATCGGTAACGGAGCCTTGACCCAGGAGGGAGTGATCCTCTTCGTCCACGATATGTTCAATAGTCTGGCGTATGAAAATCCTGAGCAGCTCTCCGCCGCCCTCCACTACCTCCTCGACCCGGACCACTACCCGGTGATGATCAGCGATGAGTGGGGGAAGGATCGGACCGCCTTCCTCATCATGCTGATCCAGTACAGTCTGGGCGTCTCCAGGTCAGACATCCTCTCGGACTATCTGCTGAGCAACGCCCTGCTCCCTGTGGAGCAGCTGGCGCCTCAGGGATTTCGCTTTGCACCAGGTAGACAAGAGGCTCTGACGGAGTTCTTCCGCTGTCGACCCAGCGACCTCCTCTCCATCATGACCGACATTGAGAATAAGTACGGCAACATAGAGAACTATATGGACAAGGTGCTGGACTTCGACGAGTCAGACAGGATCCGACTGAGGGAGCTGCTACTCTACTGATCATAAACCGAGACAAGCAGCCACCCTAGCGAGACAACCTTTGTCCGTCAGGGTGGCTGCTTTATTACAAAAAGAAGATACTCGGACCTCATAACAACAATGTTCGAGAGCATCAGAAGGATTACTAAACCGCCCGGAGAGTATTTTCTACACCAAGTCACCCTCTGACTAATATTGGTATTAGTCAAAACTATAGTCGGTATTAGTAAACACTAATATCGGTAATAGTGTCAACTAATACCGGTAATAGAAATGCCGAGTCACTACCTGCTGATAACCAACCTGGTGCGACACTCTCGAAACAGCACAAATATTGGGATTGTGAGACCGACGACCGGTAAGGGAAGATTCGGATGCGCTTACACGAGTCTGGGGACACAGGAAAACAGGCTAGTGGACAAAAAAGCGTATCTTTGCGTGACAAAAATGCAGAGGTACCCAATCGTACTTCGCTCAGTGTCCGCTCGGAGGGAAGAGGGGACGCTGTGGAATGAGCAGATATGAGCATGACGAAGAAGAATTATAAGACTTACGATCAGCTAAGCCTCTCGAGTATTGATCGGGAGGTACTGGAGTTGTGGAAGAGAGAAGATCCCTTCGAGGCCTCACTCAAGTGGCGCGAGGGGGCACCGAGGTTTATCTTCTACGAGGGCCCTCCCTCAGCCAATGGTATGCCGGGGATCCACCACGTCATGGCTCGCACGATCAAGGATATTATCTGCCGCTACAAGACGATGGAGGGCTTCCTCGTCGACCGTAAGGCAGGGTGGGACACCCACGGACTGCCGGTAGAGATCGGTGTAGAGAAGAAGCTCGGCATCACCAAGGCCGACATCGGTACAAAGATCTCTGTCGATGAGTACAATGAGGCGTGCCGCAAGGAGGTGATGAAATATACCGCCGAGTGGCGCAAGCTCACCTCGGAGATGGGTTACTGGGTGGATCTGGATCACCCCTACATCACCTACGACAATCGCTACATAGAGACACTGTGGTATCTCCTGAAGCAGCTCTTCGAGAAGGATCTGCTCTACAAGGGATACACCATACAGCCCTACTCTCCCGCCGCTGGCACCGGACTTAGCTCCCATGAGCTGAGTCAGCCCGGTGCCTATAGGGACGTGAAGGACACCTCCTGCACTGCTCTCATGGAGATCATCGATCCCGCTGAGGAGCTTCAGGGACACGGGACCGCCTACTTCGCCGCCTGGACCACCACGCCGTGGACCCTTCCCTCCAATATGGCTCTCGCCGTTGGCAGCGGGATCGACTATGTGGCTGTGCAGACATTTAACCCCTACTCCCTCGAGCCGATCACCGTCATGCTGGCGGAGCCGCGCCTCTCTGCCTATCTCAGCCCTGAGGGCGAGGAGCTGCCGATGGAGGCCCCCGAGAAGGGGTGGAAGGTGATGCCCTACCGCATCGTCGCCCGATACAAGGGTGCTGACCTCGTAGGACTGAGATACAAGCAGCTCTTTACCTGGGTTAAGCCCGATGAAGGGGCTCTGAGGGTGGTGACGGCTGACTTTGTCACCACCGAGGATGGTACCGGCATCGTCCACATCGCACCCACCTTCGGTGCCGATGATAATGCGCTCGGCAAGAAGGAGCAGATCCCCGGCATGATGCTCATTGACAAGGGGGGCAAGGAGGTGCCAATGGTTGATCCCGAGGGGAAGTTTTACACCTTCGAGGATCTATACCCACACTTTGTGGAGGAGCGGGTGGACGTCGCTCAGTACGGAGTCTACGCCGGTCGCTATGTCAAGAACGCCTACCTCGACAAGCCGTCCGACGCCGACTCTCTCGACATTGACCTCTGTATGGCACTCAAGGAGAGAGGCCAGGTATACAGAATCGAGAAATTTACCCACAGCTACCCCCACTGCTGGAGGACCGACAAGCCGATCCTCTACTACCCGCTGGACAGCTGGTTTATCCGCACCACGGCAGTCAAGGAGCGACTCATTGAGCTCAATAAGACGATCACTTGGAAGCCTGAGTCTACCGGCACGGGACGCTTCGGACAGTGGCTGGAGAACCTCCAGGACTGGAACCTATCCCGCTCACGCTACTGGGGTACTCCTCTGCCGATCTGGCACAACGAGGACTACAGCGAGCTGAAGTGTATCGGATCCGTTGAGGAGCTCTCCCGCGAGATCGACCTCTCGGTGGAGAAGGGGCTGATGAAGAGCAATCCCCTTGCCGATCGAGGCTTTGTCGTAGGTGAGTATACGGACGATAATTACGAGCGGATCGATCTCCACCGCCCCTATGTAGACGACATGATCCTCTGCGACAGTAAGGGGCGGCCGATGGTCAGGGAGACAGACCTCATTGATGTATGGTTTGACTCCGGGGCAATGCCCTATGCTCAGCTGCACTACCCCTTTGAGCACCGCGAGATGGTGGATGAGAGGAGCTACTTCCCGGCCGACTTCATTGCCGAGGGAGTGGACCAGACGAGGGGGTGGTTCTTTACCCTCCATGCCATTGCGACGATGCTCTTTGACAGTGTCGCCTACAAGCACGTGATCTCCAATGGTCTCGTCTTGGATAAGAATGGAAATAAGATGTCGAAGCGTCTCGGCAATAGCGTAGACCCCTTCATGATCATGGAGCAGAAGGGGGCAGACGCTCTGAGGTGGTACATGATCACCAATTCCTCACCGTGGGACAACCTGAAGTTTGACCCCTCGGGCGTGGACGAGGTGACGCGCAAGCTCTTTGGCACACTGCACAATACCTACTCCTTCTTCGCACTTTACGCAAATATCGACAACTTCGACCCCGCGACAGCTCGAAGGATCCCTCTTGAGGAGCGACCTGAGCTGGATCGATGGATCCTCTCACGCCTCCACTCACTGATCACCGAGGTGAAGTCTGACCTCGAGGACTACGAGCCGACAAAGGCCGGTCGCGAGATAGCTGCTATGGTGACAGACCAGCTGAGTAACTGGTATGTCCGCCTTGCCCGCAAGCGTTTCTGGGGCGGTGGCATGACCGATGACAAGCTCTCCGCCTACGAGACCCTCTACGAGTGCCTCGTCACAGTGGCTAAGCTGATGGCACCCTTTGCTCCATTCTACGCTGATCGACTATACCGCGACCTCACTCAGGACGAGACGCAGTCAGTCCACCTTACAGACTATCCAAAGGCTGATCCCACAGTGATCAATGCCTCACTTGAGGAGGCTATGGACTATGCTCAGCGGATCTCCGGTATGGTACTCTCGCTCCGTCGTAAGATGGATACGAAGGTGCGTCAGCCGCTGCAGAAGGTGGTGGTACTCACCTCCGATCCTCAGATGATCGAGTCGGTGAAGCACGTGGAGGAGCTGATCCTCTCCGAGGTGAATGTGAAGGAGCTGGTCTTTGACTCCGGATCATCCGACCTTGTGGTGAAGAAAGTCAAGCCCAATTTCCGTCTCCTCGGACCGATCTTCGGTAAGGATATGAAGAAAGCGGCTGCATACCTCACCGGTATGTCGCGAGAGGAGATTGAGACCTTTGAGAAGGCCGGGAAGACCGAGTACGAGGGCAAGGAGATCACACTCGACAGCGTGGAGATAATCTCTGAGGACGTGCCGGGGTGGCTGGTACTCAACGAGGGCTCCATCACCATCGCTCTCGACGAGGAGATCACCGAGGAGCTGCGTATCGAGGGTCTTGCCCGCGAGATGGTCAATAGGATCCAGAATCTCCGCAAGAGCTCCGGCTTTGACGTGGAGGATAAGATCGACATTCGCCTCGAGAAGACCCCGATGACGGAGCAGATCCTCGCGGCTCACAAGGACTACATCTCCACTCAGGTACAGGCTCGATCGATCGAGTCCGTCGAAGGACTCTCCACCGGGGAGCTTCTTGACCTGGATGAGAAGGTAACCCTACATGCAGAACTAACCATTGTAAACAAGTAAAAGAGATAACCATGGCTACTGTAAGATACTCTGATGAGGAGCTGGAGGAGTTTCGCCAGATCATCAATGAGAAGCTCGACAAGGCTCGCAAGGACTACGACTCGCTCATCGAGTCGATGAATGGGAGCGAGAATAGCGACATTAACGACACCTCGCCCTCGTACAAGAATCTCTCCGAGTCGGCGACCCTCGCCTCTCGCCAGGAGACAGCATCCCTCGCAGCGCGTCAGAAGAAATTTATCCAAAATCTGGAGGCTGCTCTGATCCGCATCGAGAATAAGACCTACGGCGTCTGCCGTATCACCGGCAAGCTCATCCCTAAGGAGCGGCTCCGTGCCGTCCCACACGCTACGCTTAGCGTCGAAGCAAAGAACGCCGGATACAAGTAATCACAGGTTAGTCTATCGTCTACAGTGAGTGTCAACGACATACCCTCCACAGCAGATCGACCTGTCACTGATCCGAGAGAGATGCCTGCAGATCGTCCCCGACGTCGACTTACTGTCGCTGTGGGACTGGCTCTCCTGCTCTTAGTTATTGACCAAGCTATCAAGATATGGGTCAAGACCCATATGCAGCTCGGCGAAAGCATCGTGGTGGCAGACTGGTTTCAGATCTACTTTACGGAGAATCCCGGGATGGCATTTGGCTGGGAGCTTTTTGACAAGCTCTTCCTGACTCTCTTCCGCATAGTCGCCAGCGTACTGCTGGGGTGGCTGGTGGTCTACGTCTCGAGGAGGCGGTATGGTCGCGGCGTGCTGACCTGTCTGGTCGCTATCTTTGCCGGTGCAGTGGGTAATATCATCGACTCTATTTTTTACGGGAAGATTTTCACCCACAGCTACGGGCAGGTAGCGACGATCTTCCCTGCTGCTCCGGAGACAGGCTATGGAGACTGGTTTCAGGGGAAGGTGGTGGATATGTTTTACTTCCCCATCATCCGAAGTCAGTGGCCCGAGTGGGTGCCCGGCTGGGGAGGAGAGGAGCTGATCTTCTTTCGCCCGATATTCAACTTTGCCGATGCCTGCATCTCGGTCGGTGTGATTGCGCTGCTGCTATTCTACAGCGGCTCTTTTGCTCACCTGATGGGTCATATCGGTAGTAAGAAACCTAAGGACAGAGCTCCGGAGGACTCCGTCATACGTGATGAGGAAGCATCGTAGTCTCTGCAGCCTGATCCTGCTCTCCATCGCACTGATAGTGCTCCTCTCGCAGTGTCGCCGTCGACCGGATGCGATCCTGACGAGAGACGAGATGAAGGCAGTCACCAAGGATATGGTCCTGGCCCAGTCTTACATCGACAGCAAGTATGGGATGCCGGACTCAGTCCGCAAGGCATACTATGGGAGTGTGCTGGAGAAGCATGGGATCTCACAGGCAAAGTACGATACCTCTCTCGTCTGGTACGGAGAAAATCTCCCGATGCTCACGAAGATCTACAATCAGATCATCGAGGAGCTTCAGCAGGAGGCTGTAGTCTTAGACACCCTCTACCAAGATTCCATTCGCCGCGCCGGGCTGACCTATGAGCCGCTGGAGTCGCTCTGGAGTGAGCCCTCAAGGGTCTGTCTCTCGGAGGGAGATCGTGCATACCGCTTTATGATGTGCGAGCTTAAGAGCGGCAGTGTAGCAGGAGGGGATACGCTTGACTTTGGCTTCAATATACTGCCGGGGATGCTCAGCTCCGGGGAGAGGATCGAGGTCTCTTTCGTCACCCTCACCCGAGACAGCAGCATCGTCTACTCCACACAGACCACACTGGATGGCAAAGGCGACCGACGGATAGCACTCGAATATGTCACGCCTCAAGACACCACCAGTGAACAGACTCAGTGGCATCGGCTTCTCCTCTCATACTATCGTGACCGGGACTGCCTAAGGAAGATCCCGTTAGTCCTTGATAGTATTTACCTCTCCAAGCGTGAGCCTCCGGTGGTGGAGGAACAGGCAGAGGAGGAGACTGAAGAGTAAAATTAACTAACTTTGTAACTAAGATCGGCACAGACCTATGGGACAGACGGGAGATATGACACTCATCTACAGTCCGGAGACACTGGACTTTATCCAGCAGAGCATGAATTACCTCGCCCTGCTCGATCCCGAGGTCACCCCTCGATGGACGAGGGAGACGGTGCGTGAGTGCCGAGACACACTGGCAGCAGTGTATGCCGCAGCAACGAGACTTCCGGATCTGGATCCATCGCTTTTCTTTGGCGAGCTGGAGCATTTGGTCGAGGAAGAGGATTACGAACGGGTGAGACGACGCTACGAGCGCTTCTTTGCCGACCGAGACCTATTCCCCGATGCACTCAATGAGCAGATGCAATACTCGGAGCGTCCGATCAACGTCAGTCTCAGTGAGCTGCTTGCCGACCTCTTCCAGGCTCTCGCCGATATCGTCTGGGTCTATAGGCAGCAAAATGAGGAGACAATGGTCCAGTCCATTGCCGAGGCGAGGTACGCCTTTGACCACGAGTGGGGAGAGAAGCTTGCAGCCGTGCTCAGACGACTCCACCTATTGCTCAGCGATCCGGACTTTATGCCCCTCGAGATGCCGGACGATGAGGATGACCTATTGAGCTACGATGAGTGATATGCCTATAGATCGGACAACCATTACTAAGGAAGAGCTCGGGGAGCTGGAGGCGGAGGAGCTTCCGGTGCCGGTCACAATCCTTGACGCCTCGTGCTCGGACGAAGAGATAGAGAGCGTCATGGATGCACTCTCGAGAGCTGCCGTCCTCGGTCTGGACACAGAGACTAAGCCCTCATTTCATAAGGGCGAGGGAAACAAAGTCTCCATACTCCAGCTCTCCGATCACGAGCGATCTGTAATCATCAAGCTCCTGACCTTTGACGGCAAGGAGGACAAGGCATCACGCCTTGCCCCCGTAGCACGCGTGCTTGCAGACGACAAGACGCTCCTCGTGGGGGTGTCTATCCACGATGACGCCCTCGGCCTGAGGAAAGACCATGGCCTAGAGTGCCATCAGGTCCTTGAGCTACAGCTGACAGCCAAGGCCGCTGGGCTTAAGGTCTTCTCGCTCTCCAAGCTCTACGCCCTACTCTACGACAAGCGCATCTCAAAGAGCCAGCGACTCAGCAATTGGGAGAGCGAGAAACTGTCGGAGGCGCAGACAAACTATGCCGCACTCGACGCCTACGCCGGTCTGCTGATTTACGATGGGCTCAAGGACTTCGTCAAGCCCTCTATGATCGAGAAGAAAGTGGGGCCGACTGTGAGAAAGCCAAAGTCTAAGAGGAAAGAGCCTTCTGCCAGAGTGAGAAAGCGGAGGGTGAAAGCCAAGCCCCGAAGCACAAAAGCCAGAAATAAAACCACCGACAAATAACTCTCCTCATGACTACCAACAACACCATACCGATACTCCACTTACGCCCCGGCAAAGATGAGCCGATGGAGCGCCGTCATCCCTGGGTCTTCTCGGGAGCTCTGGATCGGAGAGATACCGATGGACTGACGGAGGGTGACTTGGTTGTGCTCAGGAGCTCCAAGGATGACTTTGTCGCCCGCGGCTACTGGTCCCCCGAGAATATTGCGATACGGATCCTCACCTTCGATGCGTCCGAGGAGATTGACCAAGCGTTCTGGACCCGGCGACTGAGGGAGGCTCTCGAGATGAGGGAGGCAGTTGGCTTGGCGGGAGAGCACGCCGCTTTCCGCTGGGTTTATGGCGAAGGCGATGGACTCCCAGGACTGATCATCGACCTGTACGACACTATCGCTGTCATGCAAGCTCATACGCTCGGCATCCACCGACAGAGGCACATGATCTCAGAGGCGATGTCCGCTGTGCTCGGTAGTCGCCTGCAGGTGGTTTACTACAAGAGCTCTGAGACGCTGACGGCAAGCTCTCCGATAGAGGGGGAGATTGATGAGCTGCTTATGGGATCTCTACCGAGAGAGCAGGAGGTGGTGATCGACGAGCGAGGGATGAAGTTTTACCTTGATGTTGTCAAGGGACAGAAGACCGGCTTCTTCTTAGATCAGAGGGACAATCGCTCGCTGCTGAGACAGTATGCTAAGGGGCGGAAGGTGCTCAATATGTTTTGCTACACAGGGGGCTTTTCCCTCGCTGCCATGCTGGGAGAGGCTAAGCAGGTGGTGTCCGTGGACAGCTCAGAGCGCGCCATAGACCTGACGGCAAGGAATATGGAGCTCAACTTCCCCGGCAGGGACGATACCCACGAGGAGATCGCCACCGATGCATTCGGCTACTTAGAGGTACTACAGGGGGGAGAGTACGACCTGATGGTGCTGGATCCACCCGCCTTTGCAAAGAATAGACGCGTCCTCTCACGCGCCCTCAACGGCTATCGTCGGCTCAATCGCATTGCACTCCAGAAGATTGCCCCATCGAGCCTGCTCTTCACCTTCAGTTGCTCGCAAGTAGTTAGTCCCGAGAAATTTCAGGAAGCAGTATTTACTGCTGCTCTGCAAGCCGGGCGTGAGGTGAGGATCCTCCATCGACTTACTCAGGCTGCGGATCATCCCGTGAATATTTATCACCCCGAGGGAGAGTATCTCAAGGGACTTGTGCTCTACGTCAAGTGATGTCCCGATACTTCTCTCGACTCGCTCCGCTGCTCCTTCTCATCGGGATGCTGTCCTCCTGTATCGAGACGAGGAAGGAGAGAGAGTCGGAGGAGGTCAACTACCGAAAGTGGAGCGAAATCATCGCCAGTGACACGCTCCGAGTGGGGACGGTCACTTCTCCTACAGACTTCTACTTCTACAGAGGAGAGCCCTTCGGTCTCGAGTATCAGAAGGTATCTCGCTTTGCTGAGGCGAATAAGCTCAAGCTCGACATCAGAGTCACCGGTAGTAGGGACAGTCTCATGGCATGGATCTCATCCGGAGCTATAGACCTATCCATCACTCCATTTGCCATGACCTCCGAGCTCAGCCAGTCGTACGACTTTGCCGGCAGCGTCGATACGATCGCCCTCGTAGTGGTGCAAAATGGATCCACCACCCCACTCCTCCGAAGGGTGGGCGACCTCGATGGCAAGTCGATCTACGTCTCCTCCAGTAGCCCGGCAGAGATGCGGCTAAAGCAGATCGTTGCTGAGGCAGCGCTGGACTCCCTCCATATCCTGCCGGTCGACTCACTGGGTGATGTGGACCTGATCAAGTCGGTCGCTGACCAGGAGGACTCTATCCGCTACGCAGCAGTAGACACCCGGCTCGCCGGGTTATTTCAGCGACACCACCCCACCCTCGACACCGAGCTGCGCATCAGCGTACCGCTGCGGTACAGCTGGATGTTGCACAAGGGGAATCAGAGCCTCGCTGAGCAGATCAGCACCTTTTTCAATACCTCACCGGAGGAGGAAGAGAATGATCCCGATCGCCTACTAACGATAGAGAGTGGCAATTACTTCAGGGACCTCAGATCTCCCCTTCCTACTCCTACCATCCGACCGGGTGCGATCTCTCCTTACGATGAGATATTCATGCAAGAGGCAAAGCATCTGGGCTGGCACTGGAGCTATCTCGCTGCTATCGCCTTCACAGAGTCCCGCTTTATCCCGGACGTTGTAGCCCGATCAGGGGCGAGGGGACTCATGGGTGTGATGCCCGCCACCGGTCGAGCGTACGGGGTGAGCAGCGATCAGTTGCTAGACCCTCTGACAGCAGTGCGAGTGGCGGTCGATTGCCTTAGGGACAATGAGAAGTCCTTCAGCAACATCAGGGACACCCACGAGCGAGAGTGCTTTACCCTCGCCGCCTACAACGCCGGTTACGGTCACGTCCTGGATGCGATGCGGCTGGCACGCAAGTACAGCGCCCCCGACAGCGTCTGGGAGGGTGGCGTAAGGGAGTACCTCCTCCTTAAGAGCACGCCGAAGTACTTCAATGACCCCGTAGTCAAGTTTGGCTACGTCCGCGGCTCGGAGACCGTCAAGTATGTAGACAATATCATGCACCTCTCTGCCCTCTATCAGGGAGCAAAGAGGAAGGAAAAATAGTTAGCTAAGAGTATGAAAATAGTAAACTTATCAGAGCAAAACAGCCTCATCAATCGCTTCATAGCAGAGATGAGAGATGTCGATATCCATGGGGACTCAATGCGCTTCCGGAGCAATGCCAGGCGCCTCGGTGAGATTATGGCTTACGAGATCAGTAAGACTCTCGACTACACCGAGAAGAGGGTGACCACCCCCCTTGGGACCAAGGATATGTACCTGCCTACTGAGGAGGTAGTCGTCGCCACCATCCTCCGTGCCGGGCTCCCCATGCAGATCGGACTGACCAACTACTTCGACAAGGCTGACAACGCTTTCGTCTCCGCTTACCGCAAGGAGGGGGGAAGTAGTGAGCTTGGATTTGACGTGCACATCGAGTACCTGGCATCGCCCTCGCTTGAGGGACGGACACTGATCCTCGCCGACCCCATGCTCGCCACGGGGAGCTCGATGATGCTTGCCTACAACGCACTCCTCACTAAGGGACAGCCTGCTACCACCCACTTTGCGGCCATCATCGCCAGCCAGCAGGGAGTAGACATGCTCTCTAAGCACGCCCCTGAGGACTCCACCCTCTGGATCACCGCCCTCGATGATAAGCTCAATGAGCACGCCTACATCGTCCCTGGACTGGGTGATGCCGGCGACCTCTCATTTGGGACAAAGATGGACTAATAGCATTTCACCAAGAGCAGAGCCTCCGATGGGACATGTGTCTTGTCGGAGGCTCTGCTCGTTATGGTCCTTCTGCCCTACACCTTCCTCAGCCAGATGCTCCGCACGCTGTGATCATCGCTCTTCTCGATGATGAGATTGGAGCGAAAGCGCGTCGGCTCAATATTCTGCACCAGATTGATCAGATTGATATCGTCCCACACTTTATTTGCCAGACCGATCGTCTCTTCTCTGGTGAGATCAGCGTAGCGATAGAAGTAGGAGTCCTTATTCCGAAACGCTGTCTGCTGCAGCTTGATAAAGCGATCCACGTACCAACGGCGGATCGCAGACTTATCCGCATCGACATAGATGGAGAAGTCAAAGAAGTCTGAGACGAAGACCGACCGACGTGCCCTGGAGGCATCCACACTCGCCTGCAAGACATTGATCCCCTCGATGATCAGCACATCCGGCTGGTCCACATCGTCATACTCGTCAGGGATGACGTCATAGAAGAGGTGAGAGTACTTGGGAGACGGTAAGTGACGACGACCACTCTTAACCGCTGCAAGAAAGTTGAGCAGGCGCAGCACATCGTAGCTCTCGGGGAATCCCTTTCGGTCACTCAGACCGCGCCGCTCCAGCTCGGCATTAGGGTACAGGAAGCCATCGGTCGTCACGAGCGAGACCTTTGGCGTCTCTTCATTCATCGACAGAAGCTTCTGCAGGACCCTCGCGGTCGTACTCTTACCAACAGCGACACTGCCGGCGATCCCGATGACGTAGGGAACGGTCTGAAATTGTCGGTGAAAAAACTCCCCATAATCGCTCTGCAGATTCTTGTGGTGCATAATGTTTATCTCCAAGAAGCGACACATAGGGAGGTAAATGTCGCTAATCTCCTCCACTGTGAGCGGTTCATTCATTGCGTGGAGCTTGCTCACGTCTATCTCAGAGAAGGGGAAGTCAGGATGGCTGTCCAGACTGCTCCACTGATCTCTGGTAAACGACTGATAGGGTGAGAATGTTGCGGTGTAAGGTTTCATTTGACGGTCGAGAAGTCCTTCATGCTATATCACGACAAAGGTATCTATTTTACCCCACCCAGCTCAAGCGCAGGGAGTGTCGTTACAGAGGAAAAGCAGCACAGAAAACCTCAGAACTCCACACAAAGAATGAACAAAAATCAGATCGCTGGCTCTCAGCATATTGCGAATCGTCACATCTAATACCGATAATAGACTTCACTATAGTCGGTATTAGTGTTGACTAATACCGACTATAGTGATCACTAATACCGGTATTAGTCTAGGTCAATCACCATTTGGTCCTGATGCGATTGGTCAAAAGGTAAGGCATATGAATGGATATGGATGTCAGTAAATGTGTAACTTTACGCCCGAGATTTCCGTATGATAGACCGTAATACCATTGACCGCATCATGGAGCGCGCCGACATCGTCGACGTGGTGGGAGACTTCGTGGCACTGAAGAAGCATGGCAAGGATTACATCGGCTTGTGTCCTTTCCATGACGACTCGAGACCATCATTCAATGTCTCCACAACTAAGAACATCTGCAAGTGCTTCGCTTGTGGTGTGGGAGGTACGCCGGTCTCATTCTTAGAGAAATACCTACACCTTACCTTCCCTGACGCCATCAAGTACCTCGGGAAGAAGTATGGTATACCGGTCGTAGAGACACAGCTCTCGGCCGAGGAGCAGGAGGCACGCACAGAGCGAGACAAGCTTCTGTCTGCCAATGCTTTTGCGAGGGACGCCTTCACCAACGAACTGCATAACGGCAACGAGGGGCGTCTTGTCGGTCTGAAGTACTTCCGCGACCGTGACCTGAGCGATGAGACGATTAAGCGATTTGAGCTCGGATACTCGCCGAGGGATCGTCACTTCCTCTACTCATTAGCAAAGGAGAAAGGCGTCTCCGCCGATGCCTTAGAGCAGGTCGGGCTCCTCTTCAGGACCGATGACGGACAGTACATCGACCGGTACCGCGACCGCGTCATTTACCCCATCCATTCGATCAGCGGTTCGATCGTAGGCTTCGGAGGCAGGATCTTAGTTAAGAAGGAGAATACGGGGAAGTACATCAATTCGCCTGCTTCCTCGATCTACGACAAGAGCCGGGAACTCTACGGACTCTACTTCGCTAAGCAAGCGATCGCAAAGAAGGACAAGTGCATCGTGGTGGAGGGATATATGGATGTGCTGTCCATGCACCAGCGAGGGATCACCAATGTGGTGGCCAGCTCAGGGACCGCCCTCACGACGCAGCAGGTGCAGAAAATCAAGCGCTTTACGTCCAATCTCACCTTTATCTTCGACTCCGATGCCGCCGGCATCAAGGCGGCCATGAGGGGACTGGACGTGGGGCTGGAGCGCGGGATGAGTCTCCATACGGTGCTGCTGCCGGAGGGCGAGGATCCCGACTCCTTCGCGAAGGCCCATACGGCAGAGGAGATCGAGCAGTACATCAGCGAGCATGAGGAGGATAGCCTACGCTTCAATGCCCGGATCCTCTCTGAGCAAAACGGGACCGATACGCCTCAGGGCATAGCAGACACCGTGGCGGTCATAGCGGAGTCGATGGCGCACATCCAGGATAAGCTGATCCTGGACATCTACGTCAAGGATATGGCTCCCCGACTGGGGGTCGAGCCGGATCACCTGCTGGAGCAGATCCAAAAGCTGCAGCAGCAACAGAGGAATACCACTCGACGGGAGTGGCAAAATACGCAGCGCCGCCGAGAGCAACGGAAGCGAGAGGAAGAGGCGCCTACTCCCAACCCAACGGTACCTAAGGAGCAGACCAGCCAGCCTGACGAAAGACTCAATCCTTTCGAGATCACGCTGCTGGGCGAAATCATGAAGAACGGGCTCATGGAGATACCCGACTACGAGATAGAGCCGGGAAGGCATGGCTGTAGCCTGATCCAGGTAGTGCAGAAGGAGACGAGGGACCTGAGGGAGAATGGTACCCTGACCACACACTTCTGCACCATACTCGATGAGGTGGAGCGCCTCTATGAGGAGGAACCCAATCCAGACATTGCCAAGTACCTCTCCTGGCACGAGGATCCGGTGATCCTGCACACGGTGGCAGATCTGCTGATGAATGAGGAGGAGCTGAGCGAGATGCACTCTGTCTACGTCAGTGAGGCCTCTACACCTGTTGAGGTGGTCAGTCGTGTCATGAGGACGATCCTGAGCTACAAGTACGACTTTGTCCTCAGGCAGATCTCGGACCTGCTGCAGCAACTGCAGACCATACCGATGGATCATCAAGAGGGTGACGAAACACTGGATGAGAGGTCTATAGAACTACTCGCCGAGCTGGCGAACCTAAACCAGATGAAGGTGGATATGAGTCGGATGTTGGGGGATCGCATCCTCACACCGACCCTTAAGCTTCAGCCAAGACAACATTTGAAATAACGCATATATAGATGGAAAACTACTTACTTGAGGCGAGAGACATCGTCAAGGATTTCTCCGCACATCGAGCTCTCGATCACGCCAGTCTGAGAGTTGAGCGTGGTAAGATCCATGGTCTTCTTGGACCCAATGGTGCCGGGAAGACTACCCTCATCCGCGTGCTGACCCGCCTGACCGTGCCGGACGAGGGGGAGATCACCTTTGCAGGACATCCCTTCACCAGCAAGGATCTGAAGCACATCGGCTACCTCCCTGAGGAGCGAGGACTTTACCCTAAGATGAAGGTTGGCAAGCAGGCTCTCTACTTTGCTCAGCTCAAGGGGCTGGAGCGCAAGGAGGCTGAGAAGAGACTGCGCATGTGGTTTGAGCGCCTGGACATCATCGACTGGTGGGACAAGAAGGTGGGAGAGCTGAGCAAAGGAATGGCTCAGAAGGTCCAATTCGTCTGCACTATTATCCACCAGCCGGATCTGCTGATCTTCGATGAGCCGTTTAGCGGCTTCGACCCGATCAATGCGGAGATCCTGAAGCGAGAGATGCTTCGCTTGAGAGATGAGGGACACTCGATCATCTTCTCCACCCACGACATGTACAGCGTGGAGGAGTTGTGTGACAACATCACACTCATCAACCACTCTCACGTGGTACTCGATGGGGACATCCACGAGGTGCGTAACGACTATAGAGGAAATCTCTACCGGATCGTCTACGACTCTGAGATAGAGCTCCCGGAGGCAGTGAGGGAGAAATTTGTCTTCCGCACCGATGAGACCAACCTGTACGGTCAGCACACGCTGGTGATCGAGAATACCCCGGGGATGAGTTCACGAGAGCTACTGGTGACCTTTGGACCCATCGGGGAGGTGGTGAGCTACGAGGAGATCATCCCGAGTATGAATGATATATTCATCGACGTGGTCAAGAAGAGCGGTGCCCCGACAGAGCTGCAGAGTATTACGGACAAGCAAAGAGAGATCGAAGAGAGCCATGAATAATTTCCTCATCGTACTCCGGAAGGAGTATATGACCATCGTAGGGAAGAAGTCATTCATCATCATGACCTTCCTCACCCCTATCCTAATGATACTACTGGGAGCTGTGCCGGCTCTGCTCGGAGTCTTTGCGAAGGATACCAGTGACAAGGAGGTGATCATCGTGGACCAGACCGGCAAGTATTACGATGCCATCAAGGCAGGAGAGGCAGAGGGCTTCCACTTTATGGATGGCGCAAACAACATATCGGAGTACAAGAGCGAAGCGCTCTCCTCTGACAGCCTTTACGCAGTCGTGGTCATCACAAAGGATCTCCTCGAGGACCCACGAGCCATAACGATCTACTCCACCGCTACGATCCCTCCTGCGCTGGAGAAAAACCTCTCCGAGACACTCTCAAAGGAGCTGCAGCAGGAGAAGATCGCATCCTACGAGATCCCGGAGCTGGACAAGATCATCGCTGACTCTAAGGTGTCAGTGGATATCTCTACCGTACAGTGGAGTGCTGACGGGGAGGAGGTGGCAGCCTCAGCTACGGTGGGAATGATCACGGGGCAGATATTCAATTTTGCCCTATACTTCTTTGTCATCATGTATGGATCGATGGTGATGGAGAGTGTGCGGGTGGAGAAGAAGAATAGGATCATGGAGATCCTTGCCACGAGCGTCAAGCCCACCACCCTACTCTGGGCAAAGATCGTGGGCATCGGTCTCGTCGGAATCACTCAGCTGCTGATGTGGGGACTCTTCTTCGTTATCGTCTTCGTGGCACTGCAGTCATTGCTGCTGAGCTCGGTGACCTTTGATATGAACCAATTCAAGGACGCTGTGATGGCAGCACAGGAGGGAGGCTATGATGCCGAGCTGGCAGGCAGCCTGGAGGCACTGGCGAATATCAACTACGGACAGATCATCCTCTGCTTCCTCTGTTACTTCATCACCTCCTACGTCTCTTTCGCCGCACTTTACGCAGCTTCCGGCGCGGTCACAGACGCCGAGGAGGGAGTCAATCAGATCACTCTGCCGATCACCATCCTGCTGCTTTTTGGATTCATCTTCGGCTTCTACTCGGCAGAGAATCCCAATACCAATATCTCCCTCGTCACCTCCTTCATCCCCTTCATGGCACCCAATGTCATGATGGTGAGACTACCCTTCAATCCTCCCGCCTGGCAGGTCTGGCTGTCGATGTCTATCATGATTGCCTTCACCTGCTTCTTCGTCTGGTTTGCAGCCAAGATCTTCCGCGTCGGTATGCTGATGTACGGCAAAAAGCCGAGTATGAAAGAGCTCTGGCGCTGGATCAAGTACGAGTGACCTCTTGCTCGTTAACCTGCATTAACTATTGATCATTTAGATCTTTAGGTAGCTAACAACCAAACCCTTACCGATGTAATGGGAATGTAACACCCTACAGTATAGAGCACTACGCCTAAAGGGTTGAGACCTACAGGGATCGGAAAAAGCAAGAGAAACGGACTTTTTTTGTTTCGATAGGTTTCATAACCTTTGCACTGCAAGGCATCCAGATAAGGCCTTCTCTCCATTGGTTCCAATGGGAGGAGTCCTTATTTTAGCCCCGGATCTATCTGATCTCCCCGGACAGAGTTGCATCAAGGTCGGAGAAATTTTAGAGCATTATGATTAGCAGTACACTTATCAATGCTTGGGATAACTTCCTAAGCAACGTCAGGACCAGTCTTCACTCACCTCAGGACTACCATATGTGGTTTGAGCCCATCAAGCCAATCAAGTGGGAGGACGGGGTGCTGACGGTACGTGTACCCTCTCGTGACTACTACTCGCGGATCGAGTCTCAGTACCTGGAGGTGCTCAAGGAGTCCCTCGGGATCGCCTTTGGGGACAATGTGAAGCTCAACTATCAGATACCTGACGAGACCCTTCGTCGGACTCTGGAGAGTATGCCTCGCCAGAGCCTGAGAGGGACTGACATCACTACGATCCAAGACATCGAGCCATCTACCGATCTGTCTCAGTCCGCTCCCGAGGCTCAGAGTGCGCCCTTCCGGACGCACCTGGACAACAGGATGAAGTTTGACAACTTCTACGAGAGTATCTGCAATAGGCTCGCCTACACTGCCGCACGGTCGATCATCAAGAAGCCTGGTAATAACGCATTCAACCCTCTCTTCATCCACGGTGCATCCGGGGTGGGCAAGACGCACATCATGCACGCCATCGGTAATCAGCTGGTAGCCGACAATCCCTCCATGAGAGTGATCTATATACCTGCCCAGACTTTCATGCGTCAGTATGTCTATGCAACGATCAAGGCAAAGCAGCCGGAGCTCTTCTTCGACTACTACCACAATATCGACGTGCTGCTGATGGACGATATCCAGGAGATAGCCAGTGCCACAAGTACGCAGAATGCCTTCTTCCAGATCTTCAATAACCTGAAACTTCTCGGCAAGCAGATCATCATCACCTGCGATCGTGCACCTGTGGAGCTGAAGGGTTTCGAGGACCGACTCTACACCCGACTGAAGTGGGGTCTTACTGTGGAGATCGAGCGTCCAGACGTACGACTGAGAAGGATGATCCTGCAGTCTAAGGTCAAGGAAGCCGGTGTCACTCTATCCAATGACGTCTTTGACTTCATCGTGGAGCATGCCAAGGACAACGTGAGAGACATCGAGGGATCCCTGACGTCACTTATGGCCTACTCGCTCTACAATGATGTGCCTCTGGACATTCACTTAGCCCATCGCGTCATGTCCCAGACAGTGGGCATACAGGAGCATAAGGCAGACCTCAGCGAAATCATTGACACCACCTGCCAATTCTATGGAGTCTCTCAGGAGGACATCGAGAGCAAGCGCCGTAAGCGGGTAATCGCGCTCGCCAGGCAGACCGTGATGTACCTCAGCAAGGAGTATACCGACACTCCACTTAAGGTGATTGGTCAGACTTTAGGCAATAGGCACCACTCCACCGTGATCTACGGCTACAATACCATTCGCGACCTGATGCAGAGTGATCAAAAGGTAGCTAAGGATGTGAAGGAGCTCGCCGCGATGCTTGGCTTCTGAGTTCCATTGGAAGGGCGCTAATTAAGTAGTCCAAAAAACACCGGCAGTCAATCGCAGCAGTGGTCTGACCTTACAGTCGCAAGATGCAATCCACACTTAATTGATTATCAGCAGGTCAGGATCTACCACTTCTAATATCGGTATTAGTCTCGACTAATACCGATATTAGTTTTGTCTATTACCGGTAATAGGTTTGACTGAGACCGATATTAGTTTGAGCGCTTCGCTTATTGATCCGGGTAGAGGTGTGGGGTGAGGTCTCAAGCTGCGCGTACACTATAGACAACCATTGCCTTGTACTTGAGACCACACATCCGGTGTGTAAAACGGAGGAGCCGATGCCCCAATAGGTAAGTTTCTCATGCGGTTTACCTGCTAAACCGGAGGGAAACCCTTGCAGATATCACATAATTGTCCTACCTTTGCAGAGCAATGAACCTAAGAGGGGATTGTAAAATGCGGAAATAGCTCAGTTGGTAGAGCGCAACCTTGCCAAGGTTGAGGTCGCGAGTTCGAGCCTCGTTTTCCGCTCAGGTTTTGAGGAGAGTAAGAGCATATCTTACCCTCCTCTTTTCTTGTCCTCCTCAGACCCCTCGACACAGCAGGTGAGCCAGGTACCCGGCACCGGCTACAGGGGTAAGCCGGAAAGGCTGGGTACCTCTGTGCCGACATAGCACCAGCTGCACCCGATCGGATCGATCAACCAGCACCGGGCAGAGCGGACGATAGGAGGAGGGGATCCCACACTCCTTGAGAAACTGAAAGACCGACTTATGCCCCCTGCTCATCCCGTGGAGTACGAAGGTGTCAGATGAGCGAGCCGCTCGAATATATGCCCCCTTACAGGGCGACTGGAGAAGCGAGATGGTGAGCAGTTGCGACCAGACCATTTCGGTATCTGCCGGCTGAGCGAAGACAGTGGGGAGGGCTATCCGATAGAGCTTTTTCCTAAAGAGCTCGTATTGGGTACCTGTCGCAGTCTCAAATAGAGCCCCACCCTCAGTAGACGGAGAGAGGATATCATCGATCTGGGTCGCCGTAAGATCCATCTCACTAATTATCCGATAGAGTGCAAAGGGATCTCCGTCCAGACATAGGCATCCACAGTCATTATCCCAGAGTGCCACCTTAGCTTGTGCCACTTGCCGATCCAAGTAGTCCTGCTCCTCACGGAGATGGGACATGGTATTGATCGTGCTGGAGGTGAAGGAGGGATTTATCTCCCGAAATAGTGGGATCAGCTTATGGCGAATGAGATTTCGAGTAATGGAGGGATCCTCATTGGTGGAGTCCTCCACATGGGGCAATTTCTGCTCAGAGAGATAGTGCAGTATCTCATCACGTGTGACAGATAGGAGAGGACGCCAGACGGAGGTTCGCTCGTCGTAGGATCGCATGCCACAGAGGCCTCGTCCGCCGGTCCCCCTGGCGAGATTGAGGAGAAATGTCTCCACCTGATCACCGGCATGGTGAGCTACAGCAATTGCAGCAGCCTCGTACTCGACCATAAGCTCAGCAAACCAGTCGTACCTCAGCACTCGAGCCGCCATCTCTACAGACAGTCCTTGCTCCCGTGCGTATCCAATGGTGTCGAAAGATCGAACGACGAGCCGAGCATCGGGATAGCGATCACGGCATAGCCAGCGTACAAAGGTCTCGTCCCTGCCGCTCTCGTCTCCCCGGAGATGAAAATTGACATGCGCGGCGATGACCTCGTAGCCGGACCTGTAGAGCAAGTCCATGAGACAGACTGAGTCCGCCCCTCCACTGAGCCCGACAATGATCGTCGAGCCCTCAGTCATCGTATGGTCGGATAGAGTTAGTGACATAAATGATAGCAAAGAGTGCCTCAGGGCACATTAGCTCTGAGGCACTCCTAAGTCGTCAATGGTTACTCTCTTCTATCACTGGAGATCGACCTCACGTGCAGACTCCTCTGCAAGCTCGGGATCGACCAGGACACGACCGCAATACTCACATGCCGTGATCTTCTTACGGGACTGGATGTCGATGATCCTCTGAGGGGGGATCTTATTGAAGCATCCCTTGCAGGCGCCACGATCGATCGTCACGACAGCGAGACCATTTCGGTACGAGTCACGTGTCCTGTGGAAAGCTCTCAGCAGACGCTCATCGATCTTAGTCTCGAGCTCCTTAGTCTGATCGTGCAGTCTGTCCTCCTGATCCTTTGTCTCAGAGATAATGGTGTCGAGCTCAGTCTTCTTGACCTCAAGGTCTTTCTCTCTCTCCTCAGTCTCGTGACTCAGCTCCTCCATGGCCTCCTCCAGTCGAGCAATGCGCTCCTTAGCGAGACGAGTATCCTTCTCAAAGCCCTGTATCTCCAGCTCCTGATACTCTATCTCCTTCACTAAGAGGTCATACTCTCTATTGTTGCTGATATTATGGAGTTGCTCATTGTACTTCTTGATCAGCTCATTAGAGTTGATCGTGCTCTCCTTGTACTCGCCGATCAGGCGATTAAGCTCCTCGATCTCTTCCTGGTCCTTCTGATACCGAGTGTGGCGTCCCTCGATCTCATCCTCCAGGTCACGCACCTCCTCCGGCAGCTCGCCGCGGATGATACGTATACGATCGATCTCACTGGTAACCAGCTGTAGCTTATACAGAGCCTTAAGCTTCTCCTGCACGGAGAGCTCCTCTTGATCTATAGATTTATTACTTGCCATTACTTCTCTCGAGATAATTTACCGGATTTGCACTATTTACAGAGTAGTGGAGTGCAAATGTACCCATTTTCTCTGATAAGATATTCCCTAAGATATTCTGAGTCATCAGCTCGGACTCATAGTGTCCGTAAGTTGCCAGTACCGTGTAGTCAGTAGCGTCGTAAAAGTCGTTGTACTTAGCCTCACCTGTGATGAATAGCTCCGCACCCATCCTCCCTGCTCGCTTATAGAGGGAGGCACCGGATCCGCTGCAGAAGGCCACCCTACTGACCTTATGTCCGTCGTAGCGACTGTGACAGACCCTCTCTACTGGCTGGAAGGCAGACATACTGTCCACGATCTCCTCCAGTGTCAGCGGACGTGGTAGGTCCCCGATCACTCCGCCTCCCACCTCGGGAGACTGATAGCTGACCGGGAGGATGTCGATAGCAGGCTCCTCGTAGGGATGAGCACTCCGTAGCGCAGACAGGACCGTGCTCAGCCTCCCCCTGTCGACCAATACCGCAATGCAGGTCTCAGGCTCTACATGAGCCTCATCCGGTGCGCCGCAGTGAGGATGAGCGTCTGATGACGGCGTAAATCGTCCCTCTCCATTGACCGAGAAGCTACATCCACTATACTCCCCCTGCATACCTGCTCCGGCATCTGCCAAAGCAGTTCTGATCGCCTCTGCATCCTTAAGAGGGACATATGTGACCACCTTACAGTAATAGTCTGACATTGGTTCGAGGACCTGTACATTCCGCAGGCCCATCATCCTCACCCAGTAAAAGTTAGGACCCAAAGGACTATTATCCAGACTGGTATGTGCGCTATAGATGACCAGATCGTGCTTTAGCGCAAAGGCCACGCATCTCTCAATGTAGGTCTCAGAGGTGATCCGTCTTAGACTGTGGAAGAGCAGCGGATGGTGTGTGAATATCGCATTGCAGCCTAAGTCGACAGCCTCCTGAAGCACCGCTTCTGTGATATCGATTGCCAGCAGGACACCCCGACACTCCTGGTCAGTATTACCCAGCTGCAGACCGGAGTTGTCGTACGACTCCTGCAGAGAGACCGGAACTTGCGTCTCGAGGAAAGAGATAAGCTCTGATATTTTCATATGTAAATCACTCAATGAATATTACGCTCATTTAGTGCTGAGGCGTAGGCCCTTGCATTACGCATATGCTCCGAGTAAGAGGCAGCAAAGTTATGACGACCGCTGAAGTCCTCCTTGGCGCACATATATATGTAGTCATGCTGCTCGGCGGAGAGTACCGCATCGATGGCGGATGCAGACGGGATCCGTATGGGGCCGGGCGGGAGTCCGAGATGGAGGTAGGTATTGTAGGGAGAGTCGACCTCCAGATGCTTATGCATGACCCGCCTTATCGACCGATCTCCTAGGGCGAAGAGGACAGTGGGGTCAGACTGCAATGCCATCCCACGATGGAGCCGATTGAGATAGAGTCCGGCTATGGTCCTATACTCGTCGCTCTTGGCGCTCTCCTCATTGATAATGGATGCCAGTGTGATCACCTCCCGGGGTGTCATACCAAGCTCTGCAGCCTGTGAGCGGCGCTTCTCGTTCCAGAAGGTCTTACTCTCTCTCGCCAATCTCGCTGTGATCGCCCTTGCGGACTCAGTCCAGTAGACCTCATACGTATCGGGGATCAAGTAATAGGCAAGAGTAGAGTCCTCCACTCCCAGGCTATCAAGTAAGGTCCGATCAGTCATCGCCTCAGCTATCGCCGCGCTATCACAGAGAAGTTGATCCGACAGGCGTCTCCACAGCTGCCCCACGTCTCGGGTCGTGGTAAAGGTAATCCTCACCGGCACCTGAAGTCCTCGGGACAGTTGGCGATAGAGTCCCAGAGTTGTCTCGTCAGGTCTAATCAGATAATGACCGGGACGGGGCTCACCGCCCAGAAGGCCCACCGCCGACAGGTCTCTGCCATTTCTGACAGAGACTCCCTCAGGGATCCTGCCAGAGACCGCACTCCAGTCGTCGCCCGGATAGATATAGATACTGACCGGAGCTGAGCCCCCACAATTGTAGGATGGCATCTTTGTCACTCGGTAGCCGCTCCATAGCGCAGCGACTAAGAGACAGACCACCAAAGCTATAGCCCAAGTCCATGGTCGCTTGAACACCTTGCTGAAATTCATTTCTGTGAGGAATGCTATAGGGAATACCCCTTTTTATCGTACCTTTGCGGGCAAAGATACTCAAAATAGGCCCTGTAGTTCAACGGATAGAACGGAAGTTTCCTAAACTTTAAATGGGAGTTCGATTCTCCCCGGGGTCACTCCAGCCAGCAGGTGTGCCGTCTCAGCGACAGGCGCACCTGCTCTTTATTTGGGAAAATCAGGAGAAAGACCACCCTCAGGAGATCAGTACTCCTGAGGGTGGTCTCTATTAAATACAAATAAATTGATTGCTCAAAAACATGAGTCCAGCGACCGGGCAGACGTTGCCGTCACCCTATCTGCTGATATGGAGGGAGAAACTGCTCATCCGGCAGCGAGATAAAGGGAGTCACACCACTAACACCCCATCCAGCCAGATGCGATCCAGGCTATAGACCTCACTCACCAGTCCGGAGGAGAGCTTAAAAACCTGCGAACCGCGCCGCATGAGTTGCTGTCTCATACCCCGGCTAAGCTGTGAGGCTGCCAGGATCCGTGTCCCCATGGCCACATTATCTGCCTTAGCAAAGAGTCGGGCATCGTCATCGCTGTCATCCAGACAGATCGAGTAGACCGTTACTCCACTTGTAAGTGATCGGTGCGAGAGCATCGCGTTGATCGCTCTCGAGAGACCATCATCCGTCCGCCAGGTCACAACGAGTGTTGTCTCAGGACCACGTCCAAGGGCACTGAGTGTGTCATGGAAACCCTCCATTTCTTTTCCTGGAAAGCGCTCTCCCGGATTGAGTCCGTAGTCGGGCTCTACGGGAGCCACTCTGGCAGACAGACACGACAGTATCAGTATCAGAGCGAGCCCTCCAAGTACGAAATTTCTGAATCTCATATCAAATTGTCTAGTGAATAGATATCCTGAGTCGCCACATACCCTCACGGGCCGGCATTGCGATCAGGCGTCCGTGTCTCGGAACCTTTTTGTGAGGACAACCGCTGTTGTCCATCGCACTAAGCGGCGCAAAGGTACGTGATTTATGCCTTGCGACAAAATACTCACCTCTAAGACTCAGGGCTTTCCCACTCCCAGAGAGGGATGGGCGACGCCCTGCCCACCCTTCCCGTCCTATGTGTCTCCGGCTATTGTCCTTCGGATGCATCGTGGCAGGGAAGGCAGCAAATGAGCGCCATTTTGTCACCGGCAGACTTGTCAGGTCGGACTTGGCACACTTTTCCCTTAGTCAATAGTGCAAGTAACGACTATTTCAATCACTATTTAGTAGCTCAATTATGAATATCAAACCGTTAGCAGACAGAGTCCTCATCCAGCCCGCAGAGGCAGAGAAGACCACTGCATCAGGCATCGTCATCCCTGACTCATCTGAGAAGAAGCCGGTTCGCGGCAAGGTCATCGCCGTCGGTGAGGGTACCAAGGATGAGAAAATGGTGCTTAAGGAGGGAGACAACGTCCTCTATGGCAAGTACGCAGGTACTGAGGTCGAGGACGGAGACACGAAGTACCTCATCATGCGCCAGAGCGATGTGCTCGGCATCATTGAGTAAACTACCCTATAACAAACATCACAAGAATCAAATCACAACATATATATGGCTAAGCAAATCAAGTACAGCACAGAGGCAAGGACCCCCCTCAAGGATGGTGTCGACAAGCTCTCCGATGCAGTCAAGACTACTCTCGGACCTAAGGGACGCAACGTGATCCTGGACCGCAAGTTTGGCGCTCCCCACATCACTAAGGATGGTGTCTCTGTAGCTAAGGAGATCGAGCTGGAGGATCCGTATGAGAACATGGGTGCCCAGCTGGTCAAAGAGGTGGCCTCCAAGACCAATGACGACGCCGGTGACGGAACCACTACCGCAACTGTCCTCGCTCAGAGCATCATCAGCGTTGGACTCAAGAACGTTGCTGCAGGCGCTGCCCCTCTAGAGATCAAGAGAGGTATCGATAAGGCCGTCAAGGTCATCGTCGAGGATCTGAAGAAGCAGAGCGTCGAGGTAGGCACTGATCTGAAGAAGATCGAGTACGTGGCCACCCTCTCCGCCAATGGAGATGAGGAGATCGGTAAGCTGATCGCCGAGGCCTTCGGTAAGGTCAAGAAGGAGGGCGTCATCACTGTCGAGGAGGCTAAGGGCATGGAGACCTACGTGGACGTCGTCGAGGGAATGCAATTCGATAAGGGCTACATCTCCCCCTACTTTGTGACCGACACGGACAAGATGCTGACTGAGTTTGACAACCCCTACATCCTGATCTACGACAAGAAGATCAGCAACATCAAGGACATCCTCCCGATCCTCGAGAAGGTCTCCCAGAGCGGTCGTCCTCTCCTGATCATCGCAGAGGACGTGGAGAGCGAGGCACTTGCTACCCTCGTGGTGAATAAGCTCCGCGGCATCCTACAGATCGCCGCTGTCAAGGCTCCCGGCTACGGCGATCGCCGCAAGCAGATGCTCGAGGACATCGCCATCCTCACCGGGGCAACCGTAGTGAGCGAGGAGGTCGGTCTCAAGCTCGAGAACGCCACTGCAGATATGCTCGGAAGTGCCGAGAAGATTAGCGTAGACAAGGATCACACCACCATCGTAGGCGGCAAGGGCGACAAGGATGCTCTCTCCAATCGCGTCAGCCAGCTCCGCAATCAGATCGAGGCAACCACGTCCGACTATGATCGTGAGAAGCTCCAGGAGCGTCTCGCCAAGCTCGCCGGCGGTGTAGCAGTCCTCTACGTCAGCGCCCCCAGTGAGGTGGAGATGAAGGAGAAGAAGGACCGCGTCGATGACGCTCTGAGCGCCACTCGGGCAGCGATCGAGGAGGGAACTGTCCCTGGCGGTGGTGTCGCCTACATCCGTGCCCAGAAGGCTCTCGAGGGTCTCAAGGGTGCTAACGACGACGAGCAGACCGGTATCGACATCATCTGCCGCGCCATCGAGGAGCCTCTTCGTCAGATTGTCGCCAATGCAGGCAAGGAGGGCGCTGTAGTGGTACAGAAAGTCCGCGAGTCGGAGGGTGACTATGGATACAATGCACGCGAGGATCGCTTTGAGAACCTCCGTGAGTCCGGTGTCATTGACCCGACCAAGGTATCCCGTGTCGCTCTCGAGAATGCAGCCTCCATCGCAGGCATGTTCCTCACCACTGAGTGCGTCATCACCGACATCAAGGAGGATGAGCCTGCCATGAATCCCGCCGCAGGTATGCCTCAGGGCATGTAATCCTGCCTCGCTGAGCCAGAGTTTGCTCAGCATAGGTTAGTCAGACAAGGCTGTCGACCCCCAGTGGTTGGCAGCCTTTTTTTTACATTGTCAGCAAGTGAGTTATAGTGCCGTATCAGAGCCGAGCCGCTCTTCAGAGTGTGGCGTCATTCTAATACCGATATTAGTCGCAACTAATACCGGTAATAGTGAATGCTAATACCGGTATTAGTGATCACTATTATCGGTATAAGTTTGGAGGGCGAGGACCGGCACCCCAGGTGCGCCTTTAGTTATAATTGTACAAAACGAAAACAAAGCACTATCTCATAACACTCTACTTACGATGGTACAGGTCCTTGTTGTCCTGGTAATTACTGCAGGACTGCTGATGTGGGGACGCATCCGCACGGATGTAGTCGCCCTCTGCTCGATGCTGGCACTGGTACTCATGGGGATCATCACCCCTCAAGAGGGGCTGGCAGGCTTCTCCAACCCTGTAGTGATCATGATCGGAGTGACCGTATCAGCGAGTATGTGCTTCATGAGTCCCACCGCCACGACACCCAATGCGATGGTGATGAGCGTCGGACGATACAGCTTTATGGACTACGTTAGAGTCGGTCTGCCACTGCAGGTGATCATCCTGGTGGCAATGGTATGGCTGATCCCCATGATCTACCCGCTATGAGATCCCGTGCAGTCAGCACGCTTGCACTCAGGTCAATAGGGATCCTATCCACACCACTCTCTACGAAGAGGTAAAAATGGTACCTTTGCTAATGAAATAAGGGAGTAACCTATCCCCATCATGAGAGGGTGACCCTGTCGCTCGAGACCTCGGTCTCGAGAGGAAAGTCCGGGCCACAAAGAGCATCACGCTTCCTAACGGGAAGGCGTCGCGAGGCGCTCCATGCGTAACAGAGAATAACCGCCTGCATGCAGGTAAGGGTGAAAAGGTGAGGTAAGAGCTCACCGAGCCGTCGGTGACGAGGGCTGCCGTACGCAGGCGTGAGGGGAAAAATCATGTATACCGGCGACTGAGGGCTGCTCGTCCGATGCCGGGGGGTAGATCGATAGAGGAGTCGGGTGACCGGCTTCCTAGATTAATGACAGGGAGGATGGCTTTGCCATCTCGACAGAACCCGGCTTATTAGCCTCTCTCGAGGGGATAGGTTGCTTCTCTTTTTGTATATATTACCGATCACATCGGACTCGATTAGACATGCCCAACGACCAGAGGGACATCCAGCAGAGTAACGACCTCCCCAGCTACGAGGAGCGCCTACAGACCATCCGGTCCAGAAGGGAGAAGGAGCAACGGAAGAGCTTCTTCTCTCGAGTGACACGCCGGGGCAGGAAAGCAAAGCGCTTCTTCTCCGACGAGATTTGGCGTCTCCGTGAGGACGATCTCAGAGGTGGGCAGAAGTGGATGGTGCGGGTGCTTCAGGTGATCGTGATCACGATACGCGAGTACACCGACGGCAACCTCGGTCGCAAGGCCTCTGCCCTCACCTACACCACTCTCCTAGCGATCATTCCTATGCTGGCTGTGGTACTCAGTATTGCGGCAGGCTTCGGAATGCAGAGCTCGGTCCAGCGACAGCTGTACGATTATTTCCCCGGTCACTACACAGAGCTGACACAGGCCTTTGACTTCGTCGAGAGCTACATGAATGTGGTCCACAGCAATACCTTCATCATCATCGGAGTGGGTACCTTGCTCTACACCGTAGTGCGACTGATGCTCAATATTGAGGATGTAATGAATGAAGTGTGGCACATCAAGGAGCCCCGTCCATATAGCCGACGGATCCTGGGATCTATGGCCTACTTCCTGATCCTCCCCTTCCTGATCACCTTGACCAGTGGTGTCAATGTGTTTATCCGGTCATTCTCGAGCTTCAAGCTCTTCGGCGAGCTCTCTCTCTCTCCGCTCTTTTCCTTCCTGAGCGGCTTCGGTCTCTACCTGATCTGGATTCTGATTTTTACGGCTCTGTATAAGCTTATGCCTAATACCCGAGTCCGCACGGGAGCGGCGTTGATGGCGGGGACGCTGTCCGGTGTGGTCTTCCAGCTCTTCCAGATGATCTACATTACCGGACAGCTGTGGGTAAGTAAGTACAATGCAATCTACGGAAGCTTTGCGGCTGTACCATTGCTTCTCCTCTTTGTCCAGATGTCGTGGGTGATCGCACTCTTCGGTGCGCAGCTCGCATACTCGATCCAGAATGTAGAGTACTACTACTTCCGCTCTGAGAGCGAGCATATCTCGAGGCGCTTCAGGGACTTCATCGCCGTGGTGCTGATGAAGAAGATCTGTCTCGCCTTCAAGCACGAGGGGGAGGTGTATAATGGTGAGGAGCTGGCTAAGGAGTGTCACCTGCCGATCATTGTCGTCAATGATACGCTCGACAAACTGGTGCTCTGCCGACTGCTGATCCGTCAGCCCAATCCGAAGCAGACCTCACGCCCTACTTACCTACCCGCCCTCGATGTCAGCACCATCACCGTGCGCAAGGTGACCACCGCCATGGACCGGCTTGGGGCGGAGAACTTCCGGATCGACCTCTACAACACCTACGCTAAGGAGTGGCTCATTGTGCGAGATGCTCGCTTCTCGGAGGATCCGGACAAGATGGATCAGCCGGTGATCAGCCTCTGACAGGCTATTCTCCTCATTCTCTATCACCTAACTCTCAGGGAGCGAGAGAGGTCGAAAAGAGGGTACCTAGGTGTCCTTTTTTTCGTAGTTTTGTATGCAACAGATAAAACCTCAATCACCACATTGCACCATGAATAGCAAAAGAAACATCCTCGGTACACTGATCATCGCTGTAGCTGTCGTCCTCTCGGTTTGGATCGGTGGCTCAGCTCTGCGGCACCGCAACGACGGACCTCGCACGATCACCGTAAAGGGCAGGGCTGAGCGGTCCTTCCGTAGCAACCTAGCCACGTGGAGTCTCACGATCACTAATCATAGCAGCTCCCCTAAGGCGGGATTTGACGAGGTAGAGCGCCAGAGAGGCGTCGTGGTTGACTTCCTCCGCTCACACGGATTTACCGACGAGGAGATGGAGACGCTCGGTGTATCGTACAATGAGCGGGTCAATGGCTACTACAATAAGGATCAAGACCGCTACGTCGAGGAGCACGACGGCTACGATGTGAGCCAGACGATTGTCCTCTCCTCAGAGGATGTGGACAAGATCGATAAGACGGCTAAGGCTGTGGGTGAGCTCATCAATCTTGACGTCACCGTAATGGTGGGCGAGCCCAACTACTACTACACCAAGATGGCGGACTTGAAGCTGGAGATGCTCGATTCCGCAGCCGCTGATGCACGCGACCGTGCTGCATCAATCGCCAAAGCGAGCCACGGCAGCCTCGGTGCCTTACAGAAGTCTCAGATGGGCGTCTTCCAGATCCTGGGACGCTACGCCAATGAGAGCTACACCTGGGGAGGCACGCTCAACACCTCAGACATAGATAAGACCGCAAGTATCACCGTCTCATCGACCTTCCTCCTGAAGTAATGACTCTCGACGAAGCCCGCCGACGGGTAGAGCAGCTGAGACAAGAGCTGGAGGAGCACGAGTATCGGTACTACGTCCTCTCCGCTCCCACCATCAGCGACAGGGACTTCGATCTCCTGATGAAGGAGCTGGAGTCTCTTGAGGAAGCCCATCCGGAGCTGATCTCTCCCTACTCTCCTACGCAGCGAGTGGGGAGCGAATTCATAGGCGGGGTTGCCACCGGCACTGCCGTCGCACATAGTGTGCCGATGCTCTCCCTTGCCAATACCTACAGCATAGGTGAAGTAGAGGACTTCTACCGCAGGCTCACAGAGACGGTTGGCGACGCACCGGAGCTGGTGGCGGAGCTGAAGTTTGACGGTGTCTCTATCTCCGTAATTTACGAGGAGGGACTGCTCCACCAAGCACTCACCCGCGGTGATGGGCAATATGGCGAGGATGTGACGCAGGCGATCCGGGCGATCCGGGCGATTCCGCTCCGCCTCAAGGGAGATAATCTCCCGGATCGAGTGGAGGTGCGGGGAGAGATACTACTGCCGTGGCGAGAGTTTCAGCGACTCAATGCGGCTCGGGAGGAAGCGGGCGAGCCTCCCTTTGCAAACCCTCGCAACGCAGTCTCCGGCACGATCAAGACGAAAGAGAATATCGCTGCCGTAGTGAGCCATCGCCGCCCGACGGCTCGCTTTTACTACCTCCTTAGCGATGACGAGGATTGGTTACCGGTACGCCACTCCGATCGACTGGATAGGATGCGGGAGATGGGGCTACCGATAAGCACGCACAGCGCCCTCTGTCACTCGGTAGAGGAGGTAGACAAGTATCTCGATTACTGGGACCTCCACCGGCACGAGCTGGAGGTGGCGACGGATGGGGTGGTACTGAAAGTCGATGACTACTCTCTCCATGAGCGGATCGGCATGACAGCGAAGAGCCCAAAGTGGGCAATCGCCTACAAGTACGATGCCGAGAAAGCGATCACACGGCTCCTGGAAGTCCGCTACCAGACCGGGCGGAGCGGCATTGTCACGCCTGTGGCGTTACTGGAGCCTGTGGAGCTCTCCGGTACCACCGTCTCCCGTGCGACGCTAAATAACGAGGATTTCATCCGCAATCTGGATCTCCACGAGAGAGACTTGGTATCGGTAGAGAAAGGGGGCGAAATCATCCCCAAGATCACCCTTGTGCGCAAGGATCTGAGAGACGACTGTGTGGGCGGACCGGTGACCATGCCTGAGAACTGCCCGTCGTGTGGCTCTGCACTCGTACGACATGAGGGCGAGGCTGGACTCTTTTGCCCCAATAGGTGGGACTGTCCGGCTCAGGTAGAGGGGCGGATCGAGCACTTCTGCAGCCGGAAGGCAATGGACATCTTTATCGGTCCGAGCAGCATCCACGCACTCGCTACCATCCTCAGTCTACGATCGGTGGATCAGCTCTATACACTCACTGAGAGGGATCTGCTCCGACTGCCACTCTTCAAGGAGGCGAAGGCGGAAAACCTCCTGGAGAGCATCGACGAGAGCAAGGAGAAACCCTTCGAGCGGGTACTCTTCGCCCTTGGCATCCCCCTTGTGGGGAGCAAAGTGGCGGAGACTCTGGCAACCTATGCCAAGTCAATCGACCGACTTCTGGAGGCATCCGAAGAGGAACTCCAGAGCATCCCGGAGGTGGGTCCGATGATCGCCCGAAGCGTGAGAGACTTTGCAGAAGAGCCACGATCCATGGAGTTGGTTGCTAATCTTAAGGCTGCCGGGCTTCACTTTGAGATCACTGAAGAAGAGCCGAGTGGCCCAACCTCTGAGACCTTCGCCGGACAGACGATCGTAATCAGCGGCGTCTTCCACACCATCTCACGAGACGAGCTGAAGGAGCTACTCGCCCGCCATGGAGCGCGGGTCGGCAGCAGCATATCCGGTAAGACTTCGCTCCTCATCCATGGGGAAAACATGGGACCGGCTAAGCTCGCCAAGGCAGAGCAACTTGGTATAAAAATGATGACCGAGGAGCAGTTTTTTGACACCTACAAAGACCTAAGATAAGAGAGCAAAATGGCAGACTTGAGACCCTTCGTACACCTCCACGTCCACTCCTACTTCTCCGTCCTCGACGGAGCATCTCCTGTCGAGGAGCTTGTAAAGGCGGCACGGGAGCACGGTCAGCGCGGCATGGCTCTGACCGACCACGGCGTGATGTATGGCATCAAGACTCTGCATGATCACTGCAACAAGATCAATAAGCCGATCCATACGGAGATCAAGGAGCTCTCTGCAAAGCTGTCTGAGGAGTCAGATCCATCGACTCAGGAGGATATCCGACAACAGATCGAGGAGAAGCGGAGGGAAATATTCAAGCCGATCTTCGGCTGCGAGTGCTACTGTGCTCGGAATGGTCGGGAGAATAAGAGCACCGTCGAGGACCGCAGCGGTTACCACCTCATCGTACTGGCAAAGAATAAGCAGGGGTACCACAACCTGATCAAGATGGCATCAGAGGCCTTCACGACCGGATTTTACTACAAGCCCAGGATCGACAAGGGGTTGCTCGAAAAGTACCACGAGGGACTGATCGTCTCCAGCGCCTGTCTTGGCGGAGAGGTGCCGCAGCATATCCTTCATGGAGACATTGAGGGAGCCCGGAGCGCTATCCGGTGGTTCAAGGGACTCTTCGGGGAGGACTATTACTTAGAGCTGCAGCGGCACAAGACAGACAAGGAACGCGGCAATCGAGAGACCTACGAGAAGCAGCAGCAGGTAAATAAGGTGCTCATCCAGCTTGCTGCCGAGGAGGGCGTGAAGCTGATCGCCACGAATGACTCCCACTTCGCCAACGAGGAAGATGGCGAGGCGCACGAGCGACTTATCTGCCTCAGCACGGGCAAGACCTTTGACGACCCCAATAGGCTTACTTACACCAAGCAAGAGTGGCTCAAGAGTACCGAGGAGATGAATGAAATCTTCGCCGATGTCCCGGACGCACTCAGCAACACCGCCGAGATCCTCGACAAGGTGGAGATATACTCCATCGACAGCGACCCGCTGATGCCGGACTTCCCGATCCCTGAGGGCTTTGCCGATGCCGACGACTACCTCAGGCATCTCTCATACGAGGGAGCGAAGAAGCGATACGGAGAGGAGCTCTCTGACGAGGTGAAGGAGCGGCTGGACTACGAGCTGGGTGTGATCAAGACGATGGGCTTCCCGGGCTACTTCTTGATCGTGCAGGACTACATCGTCAATGCACGAAAGCTCGGGATCATTGTCGGTCCAGGTCGTGGCTCTGCCGCCGGCTCGATCGTCGCCTACTCTCTTACCATCACTGACCTTGACCCGCTGAGATACAATCTCCTCTTTGAGCGGTTCCTCAATCCCGACCGCATCTCTCTTCCGGATATTGATGTCGACTTCGATAACGAGGGACGACAGCAGATCCTCGAGTGGGTGACCGATAAGTATGGAGCCGACCATGTCGCCCACATCGTCACCTACGGCACGATGGCGGCAAAGAGCTCGATCAAGGACATGGGTCGCGTGCTCCAGCTCTCACTACCGGATACCAATGCGCTCGCCAAGATGATCCCCGACCGCATAGGGGACAAGAAAGATCCCTCTGTCGCGCTCTCTGTGCAGAATGTCCCGGAGCTCAGCGATATCATGTATGGCCCGGAATCTCTCCCGAAGGAGGTGCTGAAGTACGCCATGCAGCTGGAGGGCACGGTGCGCAACGTCGGTGTCCATGCCTGTGGTATCATCATCAGCAAGATGCCGATCTCGGACGTCGTACCCTCATGGGTCACCCTGGATAGTCTGACGAATAAGGATATCTTAGTCACCCAGTATGACGGTAGCGTCATCGAGTCCACCGGTCTGATCAAGATGGACTTCCTCGGGCTGAAGACGCTGTCGATCATCCGTGCTGCGCTGGATAACGTCAAGCTCAATCATAAGGTCGACATCGACATCAATAAGATCCCACTAGACGATGAGCTGACTTACAAGCTCTTCAGTGACGGGGACACCATGGCGATCTTCCAGTTTGAGTCCCCCGGCATGCAGCGCTCTCTCAAGGATCTGCAACCATCTGTCTTCGAGGATCTCATCGCCATGGTAGCCCTTTACCGTCCGGGACCGATGGACAACATCCCCTCCTTTATTGCCCGTAAGCACGGTCAGGAGGAGATCACCTACGAGCTACCGGTGATGAAGGAGGATCTCGCTGAGACCTATGGCATCACCGTCTATCAGGAGCAGGTGATGCTCCTGTCGCGCAAGATCGCCAACTTTACCCGCGGGCAGTCGGACAACCTCCGCAAGGCGATGGGAAAGAAGAAGATCAAGATGATGCAGGCGCTCAAGGTGAAGTACCTCGAGGGTGGTCGGGCGAATGGTTACCCCGACGATACACTGGAGCACATCTGGTCCGAGTGGGAGAAATTTGCCTCCTACGCGTTCAATAAGAGCCATGCCGCCTGCTACGCCTGGGTCTCCTATCAGACCGCCTACCTCAAGGCGCACTACCCGAGCGAGTACATGGCTGGCGTGCTGAGCATCAACCTCAGTGACATCGCCAAGATCACTAAGTACATAGGCACCTGTCAGCAAATGGGGATCAAGGTCCTCTGCCCGGACGTCAATGAGTCCGAGTGCGCCTTTGCCGCCAATAAGAATGGAGACATCCGCTTCGGTCTCGGTGCGATCAAGGGATTTAGCAACGCTGCTGCCCAGGACATAGTCAGCGAGCGGAAGGCAAATGGTCCCTACACCGACATCTACGATTTCTTCAAGCGTATCCCCGCAAGCGTAGCGACCAAGAAGACGTGCGAGTCGCTGGTGCTGAGTGGTGCCTTCGACTCCTTTGGCACTTTCACCCGCGAGGATTTCCTCGATCCTGATGATACGCCTAAGAAGGAGACATTCCTCGACAAGCTACTCCGCTTTAGCGACGAGAGCCGAGCCTCCCGGATGTCCAGTCAGACGTCTCTCTTCGGGGACGCTAACTTCCAGGAAATGTCCCGCCCTGCACCCGACCACCGCGCACAGCCCTGGAGCGACATCGAGAAGCTCAATAGGGAGAAGGCGCTGCTCGGGATCTACATCACCGCCTCCCCTCTCGACAAGTATGCTCTGGTCCTGAGGGAGCTCTGCAACATCCCCTGCAGCGAGGTGACCGACGGACTGGACAACTATGCCGGCAAGGGAGCACTTCGCTTCGGCGGTGTAGTGACCGACTATGCGGAGAGGACCTCCAAGAGCGGCAACCCTTACGGGATCATGACGATACAGGACTATGATGGAGAGGGAAGGCTATTCCTCTTCGGAGACCAATTCACCACTTACCGTAACTTCGGTAAGGAGGGACTTTATGTCCTTGTGACCGTAAAGGTCAATCCTCCCAAGTGGGAGGGTGGTCGACCCTTCCGCGAGGTACAGTCGATCCAGCTGCTGGACCAGGTGGTGGACACCGCCTTCTCCACACTGGATATTGCTATCCCCGAGGACGCCATCACAGAGGAGCTGTACGACACCATAGTGAGTGGCGCCGGCGAGCTAAAGCCCGGCGGTGTCACACTCAATCTGTATATCACCGACCGTCAGAAGCAGGTGACGCTGAAGATGTGCAATCACACCAGACGGCTGACCATCACAAGTGACTTCATCGACTCGCTGAAGTCCTTTGAGGATGTCAGGTATCAGCTCAGCTGACCGGAATGGCACGATAATAGATAGATCATTAGTAGTATTACATTTCATAAAACAATCAGATTATGGCATTTGAATTTACAGACGCTAACTTTGACGAGCACCTGAAGTCAGGTAAGGCAATGGTCGTAGACCTCTGGGCACAGTGGTGTGGTCCCTGCCGTATGGTATCTCCGATGATCGACGAATTTGCTGAGCAGTACGACGCTGAGCAGGTCCTCATCGGCAAGATGGACGTGGACGCCAATACCGAGATCCCCACACGCTACGGCGTGATCAGCATCCCCACCATCCTCTTCATCAAGGACGGTGAGGTGGTGGAGCGCAAGGTAGGCGCCCAGCCTAAGGATAAGCTCAAGGAGGCTATCGACGCTCTCATCAGCAAGTAAGCCACCGTGCGCAGACCTCTCCCACGTGGAGGGGCTTCATAACCTCATAGGGTCATCGGGACTAAGGTCTCGGTGACCCTTTTTTATTTAGAGTGATCGCACGACAGACCAGCTCCCCCGGATGGGGTGGTCAGCAAGGGACGCGACCCTACGAGAAAGGGGGGGCACAAAGATCTTGCGTAACAGAAAGATAATCAGGAGGTAGCAGAGCCCCGTTTTTATTACCGATATTAGTCTCATCTATTACCGGTATTAGTGACGACTAAAGTCGGTATTGGATTTCACTAATACCGACTTTAGTTTTGGCTCTCTGGATGGGGAACGTCCATAAGCCCCATAAGTTTGTCAGGCCTGTAGTTTCTGGAGCCCATTCTAGTCCCCTCCCACAGACCTTTTGCAAGAATTTTGCAAACTACAGGTGACAATCAAGTAGAAAAAAGCCTAAAAGTCGAGATTATTTCGCTACATTTGCCGACAAGTAAGTCTAAGCCGACTCCGTACTCCACGGATAAGGCTTAGCGGAAGACAAGGAACGACCACCAAAGGACTCACAGACAACAGCTTTATATGGAGTGTAGGATCGGAAGAGTGACCGCCATCCGCCCGACAGAGGTGGAGGTAGAGGTACTACAGATGTCTGCCTGCTCATCGTGTCACGCACGGGGAGCCTGCACTGCATCGGATATGCGCATGCGGACGGTCACCATCACACGGGATCTCCCGGTGGGGCTCTCCGTGGGTGATCCTGTGCAGATCATCGCCGATGACCCCAAGGTCCTCCAGGCATCTGCCTATGCCTACATCATCCCGCTTGTACTGATCATCCTTGAGGCGGTACTGCTCCCCAAGTACTTCGGCATCGGAGAGATGGCGCTGATCGGGATCACACTCGCGACTGTGGCGCTCTATGCCGTAGTCCTGTGGGCACTTAAGGATCACTTCAAGCGCGTCTTCACCTTCCGCATCCGTCCACTGAGAGAGACGCACGACTGAGTTCATTCTTCACGAGACAGTTTTGTCCGGTAATCATATTCATCCATGATTTTCACTATTCTATTTCTAGCCCTGGCAGCAGCGATCATCGCCCTGCTGATCTATTGGGTAATGACATCCTTCAGAGTCGAGGAGGATCCTCGCATCGGGGAGGTGCAAGAGGCGCTCCCGGGCGCCAATTGCGGTAACTGTGGCTATCCCGGCTGCGCCTCCTTTGCCAAGGCCTGCGTGGAGCATGAGACCCTCGATGGTCTCTTCTGCACCGTCGGAGGAAATGCGGTGATGCAGGACGTCGCCGACATACTCGGTCGCACAGTCGAGGAGCAGGATCCACTCATCGCTGTCGTCCGCTGCAACGGCACCTGCGAAGCACGCCCCAGAGTCAATATCTTTGACGGTGTCAAGAGCTGTGCCGTAGCTCACTCACTCTATGGTGGCGAGACGCTCTGCACCTACGGCTGTCTCGGATGTGGCGACTGCGTGAGCGTCTGCGACTTCGATGCCATCCACATGAATCCCGCCACCGGTCTCCCGGAGGTGGATGAGGACAAGTGCACCTCCTGCGGTCAGTGCGTCAAGGCCTGCCCCCGCAACATCATCGAGCTGAGAAAGAAAGGAAAGAAAAATCGACGCGTCTTCGTCTCCTGCGTCAATAAGGACAAGGGAGCGATCAATAAGAAGATCTGCGCCAACGCCTGCATCGGCTGTGGCAAGTGCTTCAAGGAGTGCAAGTTTGACGCCATCACGATCAGCGATAACCTCTCCTACATCGACCATACCAAGTGCCGTCTCTGTCGCAAGTGCGTAGAGGTATGCCCCACGGGTGCGATCCACGAGGTTAATTTCCCCGTGCGTAAGCCCAAGGTGGAGAAGCCTGTCGAGGAGAAGGTGGTAGCCACCCCGGAGGAGACCCCTGCCGAGGCCTAATCTCCCCTTTTCCCACAAACCTCAGAAGAAAGTACAGACTACATAATATGTTCCTGAAGACATTTTCAAAGGGCGGCGTACACCCGGAGGAGAATAAGATCTCTCACGACTCCCCCATCCAGGTACAGCCTATCCCTAAGACCGTATCCATCCTGCTCGGTCAGCACATCGGCAAGCCCGCCTCTCCGGTGGTGAGCCGTGGCGACGAGGTCAAGGTGGGTACCCTGATTGCCCAGGCGGACGGCTTCGTCTCCGCCAATATCCACTCATCCGTCTCCGGTAAGGTCAAGAAGATCGAGACCATCCTCGACGCCTCAGGCTACCAGAAGCCCTGCATCACTATCCAGCGCGATGGCGAGGACACCTGGGAGGAGACCATCGACCGCACCCCTGAGATCGTCCGCGACATCAAGCTGTCGAGCGAGGAGATCATCCAGCGCATTGCTGAGTGCGGTATCGTTGGTATGGGTGGTGCCACCTTCCCCACAAATGTGAAGCTCATGCCGCCCAAGGACGCTACCCCCGAGTGCGTAATCATCAATGGCGCCGAGTGTGAGCCTTACCTCACCGCCGACCACCGGACCCTGCTGGAGCGGGGCGAGGAGGTGCTGATCGGACTGCAGATCCTGATGAAGTCCGTCGGGGTCACCAAGGGCTACGTGGCGATAGAGAATAATAAGCGCGATGCGATCGAGAAGCTCACCCAGCTCGCCTCCACCATGCCCGGTATCGAGATCGTACCTATGAAGGTGAAGTACCCCCAGGGCGGTGAGAAGCAGCTGATCGACACGGTACTCAAGCGTCGCGTTGCTTCAGGTAAGCTCCCCGTCACCGAGGGTGCCATCGTACAGAATGTCGGTACTGCCCTCGCAGTGTACGAAGCGGTACAGAAGCATAAGCCTCTCGTGGAGCGCGTCGTGACCGTGACCGGCAAGGCTGTGAAGAATCCCTGCAACCTGCTTGTCCGTATCGGCACTCCTCTGAGCGAGCTCATCGAGACAGCCGGAGGTATGCCCCGCTCCACAGCCAAGCTGGTGAGCGGAGGTCCGATGATGGGTAAGGCAGTCTACTCCGATGAGATCCCTGTTGCTAAGGGGACCAGCGGCGTGCTGATGCTGCTCGATGAGGACACCAAGCGCCGTCCGATGCGTAATTGCATCCGCTGCGCCAAGTGCGTCGGAGCCTGCCCCATGGGACTCAATCCCGCCTTCCTTATGCGCGACACCGTTTATAAGGACTGGGAGGCTCTGGAGTCAAACCATGTCTACGACTGTATCGAGTGCGGCAGCTGCAGCTTCATCTGCCCCGCCAATCGTCCCCTCCTCGACCATATCCGTATTGGTAAGGGGCGCGTCATGGCTATCCGTCGCGCACGTAAGTAAGAGTCATCACTTGATTTTGAGATAACAGCATCCCATGTCTGATACTACAGCTAAGTTACTCGTCTCTCCGTCGCCCCACGTCCATATACACGACTCCATCGAGCGTAATATGTATGACGTGATCATCGCGCTGATCCCGGCGCTGATCGCCTCGGTCATCTTCTTCGGCTGGGCACCTCTCGGTCTGACGGTGACCTCGATCGCCTCAGCAATGTTCTTCGAGTGGATCATTACTCGCTTCGTGATGGGGAAGAAGGAGCTCACCATCACCGACGGCTCCGCCATCATCACCGGCTTCCTCCTGGCGCTCAATGTCCCTGCTAATCTCCCGATCTGGATCCTCCTCATCGGAAACTTCGCAGCCATTGCTCTTGCCAAGATGCCATTCGGTGGCCTGGGGAATAATATCTTCAACCCCGCCATCCTCGGCCGTGTCTTCCTGCTTGTCTCTTTCCCCAAGCAGATGACCATCTACCCGCCGGCACATCAGATCCTCGCCGCCGGCACTGATGCCACCACTGGAGCGACGCCGCTCGCAATTGCCAAGGGGGTACTCGCCGGCTCGCCCGACTACAGCCTTGATATGCTTCCCTCTGCCACGGAGATGTTCCTCGGACAGCTCTCCGGATCCTTCGGAGAGGTGTCTGCCATCGCCCTACTGATCGGCTTTGTCTACCTCCTGCTCCGCAAGGTAATCACCTGGCACATTCCTGTCTCTATTCTCGGAACCGCCTTTGTCTTCTCCGGAATCATGTGGCTTATCGATCCGACGATGTATATGAGTCCGGTCCTCCAGCTGATGACCGGTGGTATGCTGATCGGAGCGATCTTTATGGCGACCGACTACGTCACCTCACCTATGAGTACCGGCGGTCAGATCCTCTACGGAGTGATGATCGGACTGATCACTATGGTGATCCGCTTCTGGGGATCCTACCCCGAGGGTATGTCCTTTGCCATCCTCTTTATGAATGGCTTCACCCCGATGATCAATCAGTACATCAAGCCTCGCTTATTCCGCAAGTGAACAGCTTATCACACAGAGTATCATGAAGAAGCTATCATCCACCCTACCTCATATGCTGATCTGCCTCGTGCTCGTATGCTCGGTGGCAGGAGGTCTCCTCGCTTTCATCAACAGCCAGACCTCAGAGGTGATCGCCCAGCAGATCATCAATACCACCCTCGACGGCATCAAGGCAGTTGCCCCGGAGTACGACAATGATCCGTACAAGGAGCAATTTAAGGTCGCCGTCGATGGCGACAGCCTCACCGTCTATCCTGCAACTAAGGCGGGTGAGACTGTGGGCTATGCCGTCGAGTCGACGTCGCACAATGGATTTAGCGGCGACGTCCGTATCCTCGTAGGCATCGACACAGACAATAACCTCATCGACTACACCGTCCTGGAGCAAAACGAGACCCCGGGACTGGGTGCTCACGTGACTCACTGGTTCCACAGTGAGGCTCACCCCACCAGCGATGTACGTGGCAAGTCCCTTACTGAGCCGCTCAAGGTGACCAAGGACAATGGCTCCATCGATGCCATCACCGCCGCCACCATCACCAGCCGTGCCTTCCTCGACGCGGTAAATAAGGCGATGCGCGGTGTACAGACCATCGATGGGGTGCCTGGTCAGTCCGGTGAGACTACCAGTGAGACAGTCGGCACGACAGCCGAGCCGACGATGGTAGACAACGACCTGCTCCTGTCTCTCCTCCCTGAGCATGACAATGATCCCGTCGCCGAGCAGAGCGTCATCACCGATGCCACCGGCTACAATTACACTGTATATCCCGCCACGCGGGGAGGCATCTGGCAGGGCGCGGCAATCACTGCTCCCACGGAGAGTGGGTACAATGGTCCCATGCTCTTTATCGCCGCACTGGACGCAGGCAACCACCTCCTCGACTACGCTGTCCTCCAAGAGTCGGAGAGCGAACAGCTTGGAGGTCAGGTGGCACAGTGGTTTAGGGACAATGGTCACCCCACGTCCGACATCCGCGGTCGCTCACTCGAGACTCCGCTCAAGGTTACTCAGGACGGAGGAGACATCGATGCAATCAGTGGTGCGACGGTGACGAGCCGTGCATTCCTCGATGCTATTAGCCGCACAGCCGCCATCGCCACCCAGGCACGCACCGCTTACGAGAACGCTGAAAATTGATTTCGACATGAATAAAGGTAAAGTATTCCTCAACGGATTCATCACAGAGAACCCTATCCTCGTCTCCCTACTCGGTATGTGTGCCACCCTTGGCACCTCCTCGAGTGCTGAGACCGGTATGGGTATGGGTTTGGCGACCACATTCGTGCTCATCTGCTCCAACGTGGTCATCTCGCTCCTCAAGAGCGTCATCCCCGACGGTGTGCGCATCCCGGCATTCATCGTCGTGATCGCTGCCTTCACCACAATCGTTCAGATGTTGGTACAGGCTTATGCCCCAGCCCTCTACGACGCCCTCGGTATCTTCCTCCCCCTGATCGTCGTCAATTGTATCGTCCTCGGTCGTGCAGAGTCCTTCGCCTCCAAGAACGGAGTTGCCGACTCCCTCGTCGATGGTCTCGGCTCCGGACTGGGCTTCACCTTCGTCCTGACGCTCCTCGGTTGCTTCCGTGAGATCCTCGGATCCGGCAAGCTCTTCGGCATGGAGCTCTTCTCCGCTGACTACGGCACACTGGTCTTTGTCCTTGCACCCGGCGGTTTCATCGTCCTCGGGTATATGATCGCCGCCAATAACGTTATCATGGAGAGGCGAAAGAAGAGTGCCGAGCGCCGTGAGCGTGAGGCTGCTGAGCGTGAGCTCCTCAAGGATCAGCCCCACCAGACACCCATGGCAGCTAAGGAGGGCGTGTAAGTCTCATCATTGAGTAAGTCATATAAGATATGGAGTATTTAGTCATACTTATCGGCGCAATATTTGTCAATAATATTGTCTTTGCCCAGTTCCTCGGTATATGCCCCTTCCTCGGCGTGTCGAAGAAGCTCGACACCGCCCTCGGTATGGGTGCTGCTGTCACCTTTGTGATGGTGCTTGCCGTGCTGGTCACTTTCGGTCTTCAGAAGGGGATCCTCGACCCGTATAACCTCGGATATCTACAGAATGTCGTCTTCATCCTCGTCATCGCCGCACTCGTGCAGATGCTCGAGTCGGTCCTCAAGAAGGTTTCCCCTGCACTCTTCCAAGCACTCGGGATCTACCTCCCACTGATCACCACCAATTGCGTCATCCTCGGTGTCGCCATCCTTGTGATCCAGAAGGACTACAACCTCTCTCAGGCGATGATGTACGCCTTCTCGACCGGTATCGGCTACACGATCGCGATCTCTCTCTTTGCGACGATCCGCGAGCAGCTCGCTAAGACCGATCTCCCTAAGGCGATGCAGGGCATCCCCGCAGCACTTCTCGTCGCAGGGATGCTGTCGCTTGCCTTTATGGGCTTCACCGGCGTGGTATAAGGATCCGGACCACTCTATGTAGTGCCGGAGCTTTCTCTCTGATAGAGAGCGAGCTCCGGCACTACTTTTACGGAGAAGAGTTTTCATAGCGATTTAAGCGTAGGTTTCACTTAGCGGAAGATGGGATTTCGCAGTCCCGGATAACTTTTCCGGGGCAACGTGAACTTTTCTACCGAAATATTGGCTACCTTTGTAGTGAACAGCGCAGATATACAAAGCAAGCCAATGAGTAAAGAGACAATACTGGTAACGGGCGGGACGGGATTCATCGGATCCCACACCACCGTAGAGCTTCAGGAAGCAGGGTATGAGGTGGTAATCGTCGACAACCTCTCCAACTCTGACGAGTCGGTCCTCGACGGGATCGAGCAGATCACCGGTCTGAGGCCAAAGTTTTACAAGTCCGACTGCAACGACCTCGAGGCGATGAGACGCGTCTATGAGGAGAATCCGACTATCGTCGGAGTAATCCACTTCGCTGCCAGCAAGGCTGTAGGAGAGTCGGTCGAGAAGCCACTGCTCTACTACCATAATAACATTGTTTCTCTGATCAATCAGCTGACACTCATGACGGAGTACAGGACGAAGGGGATCGTCTTCTCCTCCTCCTGCACCGTGTATGGTCAGCCGGAGAAGCTCCCCGTGGACGAGACGTCACCCTTTATGCCGGCCACCTCGCCCTACGGAAATACGAAGCAGATCAATGAGGAGATCCTCCGCGACACGATACACTCGGGCGTACACTTCAAGGCGATCAGCCTGAGGTACTTCAATCCCATTGGCGCCCATCCCTCAGCACACATCGGTGAGGAGCCTCGGGGTGTCCCTGCTAACCTTATCCCCTACATCACACAGGCGGCTGCCGGCATCCGCAAGGAGCTGACCGTCTTCGGAGATGACTACCCCACCCCCGACGGAACCTGCATCCGTGACTACATCCACGTTGTAGACCTTGCCAAGGCGCACGTCGCTGCGATTGATAGGATGCTACACAAGGACGGAGATAACTACGAGTACTACAATATCGGCACCGGTAAGGGGGAGAGCGTGCTGGAGCTGATCACCGCTTTTGAGCGAGCAACGGGCGTCAAGGTCCCCTACAAGATCGGACCGCGTCGCGAGGGTGACATCGTCGCCGTATGGGCCGATCCCAAGAAGGCAAATGACTACCTCGGCTGGCAGGCACAGTCCACGATAGAGGACTCCCTCCGAAGTGCTTGGAAGTGGCAGGAGCAAGTTCTCAAGAGAAATCAAAAGTAATAGCAAACTATCTAATAGAAATAATACCACCTCTAACAGTACAATGGACAAGAACGAATTTGGGATTTTCTCCGGGCAAAAGAGCATGAACCTCGCTGAGCAGATCTGCTCCAGCCTAGGGTGCGACCTCGGAAAATTCAAGTACGAGCGTTTTGCCGACGGCGAGTTCTCCGGCAGCTTTGAGGAGTCGATCCGTGGCAAGGACACCTACATCGTGCAGTCTACCTTCGCCCCGGCTGATAACCTGATGGAGCTGCTCCTTATGGTTGATGCCGCCAAGCGCGCCAGTGCTCACTACATCGCCGCTGTGATCCCCTACTTCGGCTGGGCCCGTCAGGACCGTAAGGATAAGCCGCGCGTCTCCATCGGTGCCAAGCTGGTGGCAGACCTCTTGCAGGCAGCAGGCATCTCTCGCCTGATCACCATGGACCTCCATGCGGACCAGATCCAGGGATTCTTCAACGTCCCCGTAGACCACCTCTACGCCTCCAATATCTTCCTCGACTATATCCGGAAGAATATTGATCTCAAAAACCTCGTCATCGCCACCCCTGACGTCGGCGGTACGAAGCGCGCCAACACCTACGCCCACGCCCTCGGAGTGCCGATGGTGATCTGCCACAAGCTGCGCCTCAAGGCCAATGTCGTCGCCGAGATGCGCATCATCGGTGACGTGGAGGACAAGGATGTACTTCTCGTGGACGATATCGTCGATACCGCCGGCACCATCACCAAGGCTGCCAACCTGATGATGGACCACGGGGCTCGCTCTGTACGCGCCATGTGCTCACACGCCGTGATGAGCGATCCCGCCACTGAGCGAGTAGAGCAGAGCGCACTCAAGGAGCTGGTGGTTACTGACTCTATCCCCTACACCAAGAAGTGCGACAAGGTGAAGGTTCTCTCCATTGCACCGATGTTCGCCGAGGCGATCCGTCGCGTCGAGACACACGAGTCGATCAGCAGCCTCTATGGTCTCTGATCAGCGGTGACTGACCTTTCCATAAAAAAAGGCACTGAGCTCACCACGGAGTCGATCACTCCGGCTGAGCTCAGTGCCTTCCGTAAGGGGCTGCTACGCTGGTACGATAAGCACGGCAGGGAGCTCCCGTGGCGTGGCACGAGGGATCCCTACCGGATATGGGTCTCTGAGATCATCCTCCAGCAGACGCAGACGGTACAGGGGTGGGACTATTACCTCAGGTTTATCGACCGACTACCGGATGTAAAGAGTCTCGCCGGGGCACCTGAGGACGATCTAATGCTCCTCTGGCAGGGCCTCGGCTACTACTCGCGAGCACACAATATGCAGCACGCTGCCCGACAGATCATGGAGGAGCATGGGGGCATCTTTCCCCGCGAGGAGCGGGAGGTGGCAGCACTCAAGGGCGTAGGCCCCTACACCACCGCAGCGATCATGAGCATCGCGTACGACTACCCTCTGGCTGTCGTGGACGGCAATGTCTACCGCGTCCTGAGCCGCTACTTAGCGACCGACACGCCTATAGATACCACCCCAGGTCAGCGGTACTACCGCCAGATGGCAGGGCTGTTTCTCGAGAGAGAGCAGCCAGGGCGGTACAACCAGGCGATGATGGATCTGGGAGCGACTATTTGTACTCCAAAGAATCCCATTTGCGACAACTGTCCCCTAGGGGGTGCCTGCCGGTCTAGAGGGACGGAGCTGGTCAACCTCCTTCCCATCAAGGCACACAAGACCATGGTGAGGGAGCGGTGGATAGAGTACTTCCTACTCCTTCACCGGGGACAGATAGCGATCCGCCGACGGGACAGTCGGCGCGGGATCTGGAAGGGACTCTACGAGTTGCCCGGAGTGGTCTTGGAGAGAGAGCCGACCGCCCTGCCCACTCCTCCGGACGGCTGGGAGATCATAGAGACCCTGCCCCTCAAAGACCATCGACTAAGCCACCGACTCCTCCACCTGAGAGTACACGTCTGCAGCACGTCGGGCGATGCCGATCTCACCTACCCCGATGGGACTGAGCAGATACCCCTCTCAGACCACGAGGCGATCGCCTTCCCCAAGCCCCTCCGCCACTTCCTCGACCACTACGCCGGGGACAACCGTCTCCTCTGACGTCCTTAGCCGCATCTTATCACCACTCTTTCCACCCACCAAGGGCGGAAAATTCCTTTTTGCATCAAAAAAAATCTTATATTTGGGCAGATTTTTATCATCTGTTCACTTGGATAGGAAGTTTGAGTACTCCTAATGAGGGAAGATGATGGATCAAGTATTACTTACTCCACCACATTTGTTTTTATGAAGAAAGTCAATGTTATCGCCGCGGCAGTGGCTGCACTGACTATAGCGGCTCTCCCGCATGTCAAGAGTGCAGCCGCGATCGCCCCTGCCCAAGGAAGTAACTTGGGCAAGCAGGTGACGCAAAGTGTGACTATTACTGTCTCCGGACAGGTAGTCGACCAGTCAGGAGAGCCTATCATTGGAGCCACCGTAAGCGTCAAGGAAGTGAAGGGGAAAGGGACAGGCACAGACCTCGACGGGTACTTCACGCTTGAAGGGGTTCCAGCTGATGCAACTCTTGTCATCTCCTATGTCGGGATGAAGACGCAGGAGGTTCCACTTAATGGTCAGTCTTCTCTTAAGATTGTCTTACACGATAACTCTGAGCTCTTAGACGAGCTGGTAGTGGTCGGATTTGGCAGTCAGAAGAAGGTAGACCTCACCGGTGCGGTCTCACAAGTGGAGATGTCCAAGGTGCTGGGTGATCGCCCTATCGTCAGTGCCTCCGCAGCTCTCCAGGGAGCAATCCCCGGTCTCTTTGTCTCCGGTGCCTCCGGTCCGGGTCAGGCGAAAAACTTTAACATCCGTGGAGATCTCTCGATCAATGGCGGTAATCCTCTCGTCCTCATCGACAACGTAGAGGGAGACATCAATGCTCTTAACCCCAACGACATCGAGTCTATCTCTGTCCTTAAGGACGCTTCCTCTGCAGCCATATATGGTGCACGAGCCGCCGGCGGTGTGATCCTTGTAACCACAAAGCGACCAAAGAAAGGGACTCGCTTTGAGGCTTCATACAACTTCAGTCAGGGATGGGAGCGATCCATCTCGAGACCTGAGCAAGCCTCGCTTGACGACTACATTGCAGCGTATGAGGAGGCAGGATTCTCTAAGCAGTACTGGGCGGGCAACGGAGACATCGCTAAGTGGAAGGAGTATCTCGCTCAGTACCGCGCAGGTACGCTGGAGGGTGTCAGGGATAATGGTATCTACCAGGATGGGGACAAGGTCTACTATCTCAAGGAGGGGGACGTACTTGGTAACGCCCTCGGAACTGGTGTCCTCTCCAATCACAATGTCTCTGTCTCAGGTGCGACAGATAAGCTGAGATTCCGCCTCTCCGGTGGCTATGCACACGATGATGGACCGATGGTGACAGACAAGGACAGCTTCCGTCGCCTCACCCTCTCCTCATTCGTCGCTGCTGATATCAATAGCTGGCTGACCACAGAGGTGAATGTACACTACACGAGCAAGGCTCGCACGTCTCTTGCGACATCGATACGTGACCCCTTCGCAGTACGACTCATCAACTGGTACCCGGAGGGCTATATGCCCAAGGAGATCATCGGACAGGACGAGGATCTTATCATAGACACTCCACGCAATACCTATCTCGTCAGTCCTACTCAGATGAACGATGTATCGATCCCTCGTATTCAGTCAAAGGTGATCATCAAGCCTCTGAAGAACTGGGATATCAATGTAGAGTACACCTTCAGTCGAACCGACTTTAAGACTAACGGCTACTCCAATGTCATCAAGTATGCGGACGTGCAGATGGCTGTCAAGACTGCGCCGACAAACCCAACTCGCGATGCTTACTGGATCAATACAAGCATAGAGAAGTATCATGCTCTGAATGTCTTCTCTAATTACAAGCTTGATCTGGACAATCACCATATCGGTATGATGATCGGATACAACCAAGAGAGCAACTGGTGGGGCGGAGTCAATGCCAGGATAGAGGGACAGAGCCTCCCTGCAGTTCCCTCCTTTGGCGGTGGTACCGGGACAAAGACGCTATCAGATAACTACTCAGAGTATGCCATCCGTGGTGCATTTGGACGTCTTACCTATAATTACGCAGATCGTTACTTACTAACGGTCAACGCTCGCTACGATGGAAGCTCAAAGTTTCCTAAAGCTAACCGCTTCGGCTTCTTCCCCTCCATATCCGCAGGATGGCGTGTCGCTGAGGAGTCCTTTATGGAATGGTCGAGAAGCTGGCTCGACAACTTCAAGATCCGCGCATCATACGGATCAATCGGGAATCAGAACATCGCTCCCTACGGATTTGTCCCCAGTATGAGCATCGGTGAGAGTAACGTCTGGTTGGATCAGAATAAAAAGGTGACTGTCATCGGCGCACCGGGACTGGTACGTAATAACTACACGTGGGAGAAGGTCAATACATTTGATGTCGGATTTGATCTAGATGCCTTCAAGAGACGACTCAATATCGCCTTTAGCTGGTATCTACGTACCACGGAAGGGATGCTGGCACCAGGAGCAGAGATCCCTGCCACTGTCGGTGCTGCTGCACCTCTGCAGAATATTGCAGATATGCAGACGAAAGGATGGGAGATCGGCATCAACTGGCAGGACTATGTCGGAGACTTCTCATACCGAGTGGGAGTCAATCTCTATGATCATATGTCCGAGATCACGAAGTACAACAACCTCTCCGGAAATCTCAACGCATACTACGTAGGTCGTAAGATGAACGAGATCTGGGGCTATGTCTCAGACGGATTCTACGCCATTGACGACTTTGACCTCGACAAGGCACGTCAGGACGTATGGCGGCTCAAGGATGGCATCGCATCCATTAACGGTGCGACGGTGAAGCCGGGAGATGCAAAGTTTAAGGACCTGGACGGCAATGGGATCATCAACGGCGGTGCCAATACTCTGTCCGACTCGGGAGATATGAAGATCATCGGTAATAGCACCAACCGCTTCCAGTACGGTGTCAACCTCGGTGCCGGATGGGAGGGACTTGACCTCTCCGTGATGCTTCAAGGGGTGGGAAAGAGAGATGTCTGGCTCCCCGGAGTTGCGCTTTTCCCCTTTGCTGCCGCCGGTAGCGACGGAGTCTTCTGGCCTGTGTACAGCAATCAGACAGACTACTGGCGCGCCAAGAGCTACGATCCCGCAAGTCCCGACTATATGGTCGCTGCCAATCCGAATGCGAAACTCTTCCGCATCTATGGACAGATGCAGAACTCTGGATCCAGCGCACGAACCAGTACGGGATACCTCCAGAGTGGAGCATATATGCGTGTCAAGAACATCACCCTCTCTTACTCCCTACCCAAGGAGTGGATCAATAAGATCCAACTCTCTCAGATGCGTCTCTACGTCAGTGTGGAGAACCCTGCTACGGTCACCTCTCTACCGAAGGGATATGACCCAGAGAACCTGAAGTGGGCTTATCCATTCTACCGCACGTGGTCTTTTGGAGCTAATATCACCCTTTAATACTTGGGCAGAATTATGAAGAGCAAAAACACCAAAATAATAGCATCATTAGTTGCCGCGGCTCTCACTTGGTCAAGCTGTAATAACAACTTCCTCGAGAGGCTCCCTAAGACCTCCCCCAATGAGACCAACGCATTCCTCACCTACGACAACTATCGAGCATACGTCTATCCTCTGTACGGGATGTTCACAGATGGTCGTATTATGACCAACTTTAGTGGCACCTACTACAATGCTGGTCAGTGGTATAGTGACTACTATGCAGGTATTATGACCTGTCGACCGGCGAGCCAAAATCCCTATGCATTCCAGACCTTCCAGCCCGTCACATCGTCAGGAAACTGGTCCTTTGACTACATTCGCAAGGTCAACGTAATGCTCTCTCACCTCTCTGACGGATCCCTTAAGCCGGCAGAAGCAGAGCACTGGAGGTCGGTGGGATACTTCTTCCATGCCTTCTGGTATATGGAGATGCTCTCCCGCTACGGAGACGTACCATGGATCAATACCGTCCTCAGCGACCAGTCCGAGGAGGCATACATCCCTCGCACACCAAGGAACGAAGTAGCTGACAGCATCGTCATGCGGATGGAGTATGCCATCGAGCACATAGGAAGCTCTGCAAAGGATGGTGACAATGCCCTGACACAAGATGCGATCAGGGCAGCACTAAGCCGCTTCCTCCTCAGAGAGGGGACGTGGGGCAAGTACCATGGGACGAACCCAAATTACAAGGTCTACCTCAAGAAGTGTCTCTCCCTCTCACAGGAGCTTATGGCAAAGTATCCCTCTCTACATCAGGGAAGTGGGATCAATAAGTATCCGGGGGCAGGCTACGACGAGGTGATGACAACAGAGAGCTTAGCAGGTGTTGACGGCATCATTATGTATAAGCAGTACCTCGATGGGATGACCATGCACCGTTTCAGTGACCTGATCCATGTAGAAGCACACCGTGCCGACGCACCACAGCAGACGGTGGATCTCTTCCTGATGAAGAACGGGAAGCCGATCGCCAATGCCTCGTCAGGATTTCAGGGCGGAGAGGGGAAAGACCTCTGGGACTACTACGCAGACCGTGATCCTCGACTGATGATCAACTTCGAGCCGCCTGCACAGGCCAAGGTGACGGGGACAAACCCCACGCCTGACAACGTGACTACATTTAAGAAGTGGACATTCTGGAAGGCTGGTGAGAAGCTAAATGGTGGATCCTTCGTCATCACGCCGGAGTACGAGAAGAAGTTCCGCACCTACATCGACTACTTTGGTCCCAATATCAAGTGTGAGGATGGAGATGGAGATGTCTCCCTCGGCTCCAAGCGACTTCCCGGACACAACTGGGGTGGAGCCATGGTACACTCGGCACCGAATATCACCCAGTTTGCCCAGACAGACAACTATATGCGCTGCTGGACGGGATACTTCTTCTGGAAGCACTACACTGCGTGGGAGAATGGTGACAATAACTACAACCAGACCTCCGACAAGCCCATCTTCACCATCGAGGAGGTGCTGCTTAACTGTGCCGAGGCTGCGTGGGAGCTTGGTCGCTTTGATCAAGCGATCGCAGACCGCACCATCAACCTTCTTCGTGACCGTGTCGGCGTAGCTCCGATGACACTGTCCGAGATTGGTCCGTACTTTGACCCCAATCGCGACAAGGGAGACGCTGCATGGACACGTGGCTACGATGGGAAGACCAATTACGAAGTTGACCCTGTCCTCTGGGAGATCCGTCGTGAGCGTATGGTAGAGCTAATGGGGCAGGGCTTCAGCTTCTACGATATCAAGCGCTGGCACAAGGCTCCCTATTTTGTCAATAGGCAACCCTGCGGTGCCTTCGTGACAGCCAAGGATCTGCCTTACGGTAAGGGTACGTACACGGGACAGTTTGTGGACTATGACGAGATCCAGAGCCAAGGCTACGCACTTCCGAAGCCCAATAGCGAGGGTCGAGGATGGATCTACACCACACCTGGTCCTCTCTCTGTAGGTAAGGGGTGGAAAGACACCTACTATCTTGAGATGGTTCCCCTCCATCAGATCAATATGAATAAGGAGCATATGACTCAGAACCCCGGCTGGGAGAGCGAGTTTGCTTCTTCACAAGAGGAGAAGAATTGATCTAAAACCCACCACCTGTAACTGAAGAGGGGCGTGTCGTTCAGCGGCACGCCCCTCTCTCTTTCACAAAACAAAGAGAGTGCAGAGAGGAAGAGGAGCTAAAGCCTCATCTCTCTGCACTCTCTAGCTTATTTGGGACCTATCCCCGACTTACTTGATATTGGGGTTAAGCTCGCTCCACTTATCGACAGAGGGGATGAGACCCATCTTGATGATATTGTCGATCTGGTCCTGGAGGTGCTTGTAGGAGGCATCAAGCTCCTTCATCTCCTCGTCGGTGGCATGCTCGATAGGCTTGATGTGAGCGCCATTACGATCGAGGACAGTCTCCCATGCCATCATGACGTGGTCGTAGCGATCGTTGGAGACATAGGTGCCGACAGGCCAGCGGAAGGCGGGACCGCCCATGGCTGCACCAATCATCTCGATAGAGAGCTGTGCAGGGCTCTGGAAGGAAGAGCGACCGCGGAGCTTGATAATATTGGCACCGCCCTTGATGACACGCTGGCGGAGCTCAGCCCACTGCTCGTCAGTCAGCATGTCCGTGCCGATAAGCTCAGAGAGAGGCTTGCCATCCACCTTGACGCTGCTACCAAAGACAGCCATCTGCTCACCGTGACCGCCATAGGTGCGGGCACCGGTCACCTCGTGCTGGAGGACACCGAAGTGCTTAGCGAGCTCGCTCTGGAGACGGGTGCTGTCGAGACCGGCAAGCGTGGTCACCTGAGAGGGCTTCAGACCAGAGTGGAGAAGAGCAATGATACCGGTGATGTCAGCGGGGTTGAAGATGATAGTCAGGTGCTCCAGGTCGGGGCAGTACTTGCGGATGTTCTCACCCAGCTGCTTAGCGATCTCGCCATTGCCGCTGATCAGGTCCTCACGGGTCATGCCTGCCTTGCGGGGAGCACCACCCGAGCTGACGATGTACTTAGCACCGGTGAAGGCCTCCTTCACGTCGGTGGTGTAGTGGATGTTCATCCCATCGAAGCCACAGTGACGCAGCTCCTCGTAAACGCCCTCCAGCCCCGGCTCATATACGTCGAAGAGGCAGAGGTTTGGGGTAAGATGCATAACAGACGCGATCTGCGCCATATTGGAGCCGATCATACCGGCAGCTCCAACGATAACCAACTTGTCGTTGCTAACGAAGTCCATAAATAATGTATTTAAAGTGATACGTGTTACTTGTCTATCTGTTTCGTATGCAAATCTAATCAAATACTTAAATAATTCCTCATATTAGCCCAAGTATTTTATGATGCTTGCTGCGACCGCTTGCCAGGCCATTTCGCTACCTTTGTGTGACCAAGATAAAAAGAAGATAGATGAAGATTTCGGATAAAATCATTGCGGGCTACCGGATCACCGAGGCGGCAGAGCTGCTGTCGATCATCGAGGAGACGCCCCGGGAAGAGCTCTATGAGGAGTGCCACCGAATCACCCGCCGGCTCTGCGGGGATGGATTTGACACCTGCGCCATCATCAATGACAAGAATGGTCGCTGCCCGGAGGACTGCAAGTGGTGCGCCCAGAGCGCACGGCACCATACAGAGATCGATCCCTATGGGGTGCTGCCGACCGAGGAAGTGGTCGCTGCTGAGGCTAAGAATAGAGAGTATGGCGTGCGGCGATTCTCCATCGTGTCGAGCGGGAAGCGCCCCACGGAGGGAGAGATGCTGAGGTACGAGGAGCAGCTGCGTGCGATGAAGGCAAATGGAGCAAAGCATCTCTGCGCCTCGCTCGGACTCTGCACGGAGGAGCAGCTGAGACGACTCCGGGAGGCGGGACTGGAGACCTACCACTGCAATATGGAGAGCTCGCCCGGATACTTCGGCACCGTCTGCACCACCCATCCGCAGTCCGCCAAGGAGGAGACGATATCAGCAGCGAAGCGGGTCGGGCTGAAGGTCTGCAGCGGGGGCATCGTCGGTATGGGCGAGACTCGGGAGGATAGGGTCGACTTTGCCCTCCACCAAGCGGAGCTGGGCGTGGGGAGCATCCCGATCAACTTCCTCCACCCGATACCCGGCACGCCGCTCGGGGAGAGGAGCTTCATCTCGCCGGAGGAGGTGCTGGAGACGATCTGTATCTTCCGTCTCGCCTGTCCGACCGCCTTCCTCCGCTACAGCGGGGGGCGTGCCCTACTCTCCCCGGAGACAGAGCGTATGGGCCTCTATGTGGGGATCAACTCCGCCATCACCGGCGGACTGCTGACGACAGTCGCCTCGGTGGTATCGCGCGACAGGGAGCTCTTCCACAGCGCCGGGTACGACACCACTCAGGAGACGAAGTGGGAGAATGGCTGACGGTGCCTATGTGAGGCATTACTTTTAACGATCGTGGATCGAAAGAGACAAAGTAAAAAATTGAAGAAAAAGATTATCTTTGTCTCATAGGGAAACAACAAACTCAACTGCTATGACGAAGGGACTTATCCCCGAGTGGGCTCCTCAGGATGCAGTCTTGCTGGCGTGGCCGGACGAGACCATGGACTGGGCTGACAATCTCGCTGAGATCCGCAGCTGCTACCTGCTGATGGTACGTGCGCTGCTGGACTACGTGCCGGTGATCCTGCTCGCTCAGGATACATCGAGCGTGCCACTGCGGGGCGACTACCCGCATCGGCTGACCGTGCTGGAGATGCCGCTCAATGACACCTGGGTGCGCGACTATGTGCCGCTCTCCGTCATCGACGACCGAGGCGAGCGGGCGGTGGTGGACTTTGCCTTCAACGCCTGGGGACTTAAGTTTGCCGCCGACAGGGACAATCAGGTAGCATCCAAGCTCCCTTTTTTCACTAAAGACATCAAGCGGATCACCCGCCACGACTATGTCCTCGAGGGCGGTGCCGTGGAGAGCAACGGAGAGGGACTGATCCTCTCCACCTCGTCTGTCCTGCTGGACCCCAATCGAAATCTCGGTCGGGGTGAGGCAAGTGTACATACCCTCACCGAGCCGATCCGGGAGGCCCTGCATGCGGACCGAGTGGATATGCTGGAGGTCTCCCCCCTTGAGGGGGACGATACCGACGGACACATTGACACACTCGCCCGCTTCTGCGATGGTGAGACCATTGTCTACGCCTCTTGCGCCGACGAGGAGCACCCGGACTACAATACCCTCCGTAAGCTCGATGAGGAGCTTCATCGACTCTACGGCGAGAGGTATCGATTGGTCGCACTGCCGACGCCCGAGGTGAAGAGAGACACGGATGGGTCCACCATGCCGGCAAGCTATGCCAACTTCCTCATCACCAATCGCATCGTCCTCGCCCCCACCTACCGGGACAGGGCGGACGATGAGGCCCTATCGACATTACGTGACCTCTTCCCGGGGCGGAAGGTCGTGCCGGTGGACGCTATCCCGCTGATCCGTCAGCACGGCTCAATCCACTGCGCCACGATGCAGTTTCCCGAGGGGTTTATCGACGAAGAATACAAGTGACTATGCGTACCGCCCTTATCCAACAGCACAATACCGGCGACCTCCGGGACAATCGTCTCCGCCTCGGCGAGAAGATCCGATCTGCAGCGGCAGATGGAGCCGAGCTCATCGTACTGCAGGAGCTACACGACGGGCTCTACTTCTGCCAGACGGAGGATGTCGACCTCTTTGACCTCGCTGAGCCGATCCCGGGACCGGCGACGGACTTCTATGGTGAGCTGGCACAAGAGCTCGGAGTGGTGATCGTCACCTCGCTCTTTGAGAAGCGGGCACCGGGACTATACCACAATACCGCTGTCGTGCTGGAGCGCGACGGCAGCATTGCGGGTGTCTACCGCAAGATGCACATCCCGGACGACCCGGGATACTACGAGAAGTTTTACTTCACCCCGGGAGACCTCGGCTTCCACCCCATAGAGACCTCCGTGGGGCGACTTGGGCTACTGGTCTGCTGGGATCAGTGGTACCCCGAGGCGGCTCGACTGATGGCGCTTGCCGGAGCGGAGGTGCTGATCTACCCCACAGCTATCGGCTACGACGACCGGGACGACCGGGAGGAGCAGGAGCGACAGCGCGCCGCCTGGCAGCTGGTGATGCGTGGCCACGCAGTCGCCAATGGTCTCCCCGTCATCGCTGTCAATCGTGTCGGGCGGGAGCCAGCGCCCGGTGATGACCCCGAGGCGGGCATCACCTTCTGGGGCAGCTCCTTCACTACCGGACCTCAGGGCGAGATACTCACCGAGCTTCCCCTCGATGAGGAGGCGACGGAGATCATCGACATAGACCTCAAGCGATGCGAATTGGTTCGCCGCTGGTGGCCCTTCCTCCGCGATCGGCGGATCGATCACTACGACGACCTGACGAAGCGCTATCGCGACCCCTTTTGACACTCACATTCTTACCCTCACCTTATTATGCTACGACTAATTGAGAACGACCCATGGCTGGAGCCCTACGAGTCCCCAATACAGGGACGGTACGAGTATGCCAAGTGGAAACTCCGTGAACTGACAAAAGAAACCAATGGCAGCCTCTCCGACTTTGCTGACGGGTACCTCTACTACGGGCTTCACCGCATAGAGGGAGGCGAGTGGGTCTTGAGAGAGTGGGCGCCCAATGCGACAGCCATCTACCTCCTCTGTGACGGCAACAACTGGGCCAAGGATGAGGCATATCGCCTCAGCGCCCTCGGCAATGGATCCTGGGAGGTAAGACTACCCGCTGACACACTCGCTCACGGGACGCACTACAAGCTCCTCGTGGAGTGGGAGGGTGGTAGCGGTCTACGCATCCCCGCATGGGCTGACTATGTGGTGCAGGACCCGGGGACGCACCTCTTCAGCGCCGTCGTATGGGATCCCGAGAGACCTTTCACCTTCCGGAGCAAACGCCCCACCCTCGGTCACGAGCCACTCTTGATCTACGAGTGCCACATCGGTATGGCGACGGAGGAGGAGAAGGTCGGTACCTATCGGGAGTTTATGGAGAATGTGCTGCCGATGATCAAGGAGAAGGGCTACAATGCCCTGCAGATCATGGCGATCATGGAGCACCCTTACTACGGATCATTCGGGTATCAGGTGACCAATTTCTTCGCCCCCTCATCCCGCTTCGGTACACCGGATGACCTGCGCGCGCTGATCGACGAGGCGCACCGGCTTGGGCTGCTTGTCATCATGGATATCGTCCACTCCCATGCAGCGAGGAATGAAGAGGAGGGGCTCGCGCGCTTTGACGGCACCTACACCCAGTACTTCCATGGCGGCGAGCGAATGCTCCACCCGGCGTGGAACTCGATGTGCTTTGACTATGGGAAAAACGAGGTGCTCCACTTCCTCCTCTCCAATTGTAAGTATTGGCTCGAGAGCTTCCACTTCGACGGTTTCCGCTTCGATGGCGTCACCTCGATGCTTTACCTCAATCATGGTCTCGGTCAGGCCTTCTGCACCTACTCCGACTACTATAATGGCGGGCAGGATGGCGATGCGATCATGTACCTCACCCTCGCCAATCAGCTGATCCACGAGGTATACCCCGATGCCATCACCATCGCCGAGGAGGTGAGCGGCATGCCGGGCATAGGCGTACCGGTGAAGGACGGCGGCTACGGCTTCGACTACCGCCTCCAGATGAATATACCCGACTACTGGATCAAAATCATCAAGGAGCGTCGCGATGAGGAGTGGACCCCCGGCTCCATCTGGTGGGAGACCACCAACCGCCGAAGCGACGAGAAGAGCATCTCCTACGCTGAGTCTCACGACCAGGCGCTGGTGGGCGACAAGACGATCATCTTCCGCCTTATCGATGCTGAGATGTACGACCATATGGACCGGGCGCACCACACCGAGGCTGTGGACCGCGGTACGGCACTCCACAAGATGATCCGCCTCGTCACCTGCACCACGATGAATGGCGGGTATCTCAATTTTATGGGAAACGAATTTGGTCACCCGGAGTGGATCGACTTCCCTCGCGAGGGCAACGGCTGGAGCTATAAGTATGCCCGTCGCCAGTGGAGCTTGGCCACGAATGGCTTCCTCAAGTACAGCCTCCTCGAGGACTTCGACGAGGCGATGCTCGAGCTCGTCAAGAGTGTCCCCGACTTTGAGAGAGTACCGGTGGTCAAGCTCTGGGACCAGGACCAGGATCAGGTACTCGCCTACTCCCGTGGGGATCTCGTCTTTGTCTACAACTTCAGCCCCACACGCGCCTTCACCGACTACGGCATCCTCGCCCCGTCGGGCAAGTACACGATCGTCCTCGACAGCGACGACCCGAGGTTTGGCGGCTACGATCGTCAGGATCACTCCGTGGCGCACCTCACCCAGTACGACCCCCACTTCATGGAGGACGGCAAGGGCTGGCTCAGGCTCTACCTCCCCCCGCGTACCGCTCTTGTCCTTAAGAAATCAAAGTAAAACCGATGTCTCACCCCTCTTCCTTACCTCTCTACCCGCTCACCTTTGACGCTCCCTTCAAGCGAAAGATCTGGGGCGGTGACCGAATATTCAAGTACAAAGGACTGCCCTCTCCCTACGATGACATTGGCGAGAGCTGGGAGGTCTCCCCAATGCCTGGCGATGAGTCGGTCGTTGCCGCCGGTCCTCTCAAGGGTGTCGACCTACCAACGCTCACCCAAGAGTATGGGGAGCGGCTCCTCGGCCATCACGTCAGGGAGCGCTTCGGAGACTCCTTCCCCCTCCTCATTAAGGTCATCGACTCGCGACAGGACCTCTCTGTGCAGGTCCACCCCAACGACGACTACGCCCGTGAGCATGAGCACTCCCGTGGCAAGACAGAGATGTGGTACCTCCTTGACCCCACCCCCGATGCCACCATCCGCGCCGGCTGGTCGAGAGAGACGAGCCCCGAGCAGCTGCGAGAGCTGGTCAAGAGCGATGCTGTGATGGACTACATCCACAGCTACCATGCCGAGCGGGGGGATGTCTTTTACCTCCCGGCGGGTAAGGTCCACACCATCGGTGCCGGCTGCCTGCTCCTTGAGATACAGGAGGCGTCTGATATCACTTACCGGCTCTACGACTTCGGTAGGATCGACACCCAAGGGCGGACCCGTGAGCTACACATCGACCGCGCTGTCGAGGTGATCAATTATGAGGTCGATCGGGACGGCAAGGCGACCTATGACCGGGAGAAAAAGGATGCCCTCGTCACACTTGTCCGAAGCCCCTACTTCTGCACCTCGGTCCTCCGCCTGACGAAGCACTTCGTCCTGCCGGTGGCTGAGCGTGACTCTTTCACCTACCTCTTCTGTGAGGAGGGCGACGTGTCTATCACCACCGACGGCGGTGAGCTCCGCCTCACCAAGGGACACGGCGTCCTGCTCCCCGCTGAGCTGTACCGTGCCAACCTCCATCCCCTCACCCCCGAGACCCACCTCATCGACGTCTACGTACCACAGAGTCATACCTGATCCTCATCATTGTTGCTATAGGACTCTTGACCTCGAAATAGGGACCACACAACAATACAGCCCGAAATACCGATAGAACAGGTCGAATGCACATAGTTGAAGGGGCAGGCGCAGTCGTCGTCCCGGCTGAGCGACGTGAGCCTGATACATCGGAAAGCATAAGTGGTGCAAATATACCACCTCCGGAGGTAGAGGTTGTCTCACAGAGCCTCTCCGTCAGGGGTGACGCATTTGAGCGGTCAGAAACCATTCAACTCACTGTGAAGAGTGGTGAACGAAGCACCCCGACAGGGGTGCCCGCTTTTTAGACCCGGGTCAAGGGGCGTAGCCCCGA
>OBRP01000004.1_pt1 | contig 145964 bp, 108 predicted proteins | sample 1475681 | NCBI WGS metagenome assembly OBRP01 (sample SAMEA3360695, study PRJEB22359) | human gut metagenome | biome: ENVO:urban biome; feature: ENVO:human-associated habitat; material: ENVO:feces | place: Bangladesh | collected 2011
AGCGTACGCATTAGACCTCGACCCCTTGCGGGTCACCGGGAAAGAGGATTTCTGCTCGGCGACCCGCAAGGGGTCGAGGGGGTATCGACGGGTCTCTTACATCGGTCACCGCTTCGCGGATGGCCGATGCCTATGGAGCGAGCACCCTTCGGGTGCCTCACGACCGAGCCCCCTGGGTATATGATTACCCCAATGCTCAAATGCGTCACCCCTGACAAGTCTCCCAGGGTGGAACAGCGGAGAAACAAAAAAAAGAAGAAGTAACAAACCCCTCAAAGGCTCATTACTTCTTCTGCGGTGCGAACGGGACTCGAACCCGTGACCTCCTGCGTGACAGGCAGGCATTCTAACCAGCTGAACTACCGCACCTAACTTCCAGAACTTCTACAGGTCTCTCCGACACTGTTTCTTTCGGTTTTGCTCTGCAAAGGTAAGAATTTTATTGGATACCGCAAGGGGGCAACCCCTCCATTGTCGACTAAAAGATGAGGTGCGTCATGATCGGGAAGTGGTCCGAGGGCAGTCGGCCGTGATCTTGATCGGTGATAGTCCGATAGTTATCTACCCTAATATTGGGCGACACCCAGATATAGTCGATCGGCTCATCGGCAAAGTTAGTCAGGTCAAAATCGTGAAAAGTGCCGGAGGGACCATAAGGCTTCGTCTGACTAATGGTCCTGGAGTCACGCAGCAGTGCCGCCTCTCGCAGGATCCGTATCGGCTCCTCATCGGGACCGGCATTGAAGTCTCCTGTAAGGATCACCGTCTCTCCCCGATCGAGCAGGGGGCGGATCCGGCTCAGTATGAGGTGCGAGGACTGCCGTCTCGCCTCCTTACCGACGTGATCGTAGTGCACGTTGAAGAAGTACAGCGTCTTGCCACTCACGCGATCGCGGAAGTGTCCCCAGCTACAGATCCGCAGACACTCCGATGCATCCCAGCCGTGGGACGGCACCTCTGGCGTCTCCGAGAGCCAAAAGTTTCCTTGATCCAGCAGATCGAAGCGGTCGCTCCGGTAGAAGATAGCGGAGTGCTCGCCGGCCTCCTTCCCATCATCACGCCCCACCCCGATGTAGTCATAGCCCTCGAGAGCATCGATATCCCTCAGTTGCTCTAAGTAGCCCTCCTGGGTGCCGAGGAAGTCAAAGTCGTAGTAGGCGATCAGGTCTGTAACCATCTGACAGCGATTGGCCCAGATATTTTCACCATCGTGGTCATTGATATACCTAAGATTGAAGCTTCCCACGGTGAGGGATTGTGCAGGCTGCTGCGCCTTTGCCACTCCCCCGAGGAGGAGTGAGGCGATCACGAGGAGCGCCGGAAATAGTCGTCTCATATTGAAATAGTCTTGTTCTTCCACAAAGATAGCCATTATTCCCAATGGGCAGTACGAAAAGAGCCACTCCAGACCTGGCTCCATCACAGCTCTAATATCCCCTCTCACTGTTACCGGTAATAGTGAAAACTAATACCGGTAACAGTCGTCACTAATACCGGTATTAGATTTATCTCACATAGGCAGTGCTTCCTAACGGTCTTTACGCCAAGTGTAATCCGGTGTAATGGTGCCCTGAAACAGATCTGTATCAGTGATGACACGCTTATGAGACAGCGACGTGGTAGGTTTGTGGCAAGTAACACGGAGGCAATCATCTTTCTCATGAAACAGCACATCCTTGGACCTTATCATAAAGGTCATCCCCTTAGACTAATGGACAACGGAGTCACTCTGCTACTTCTACTCCTGCTCTTCCCCATGACTCTGAGAGCGGAGGAGTCAGGTCCCTTCAGAGTGGCATTTCTGACGGACATTCACCTCGATATACAGGGGACGCCTCGCAAGTGCGCCGGCTTCAGGCGAGCCCTGGAGGTGGCAAAGGGTCAGGACGTCGACCTCATGATCCTGGGAGGAGATCTGGCCGATCTGGATCGGCGTCTCCCGGAGGACTACGAGAGAGCCGGGCTGGCACTCGACAGGATACGAAGCATGTGCGAGGAGACCGGCATCCCCACCTACTACACCATAGGCAATCATGATCGTTACTTCTATCGCGAGGACGGCAAGAGGGAGCCGACAGGGGTGGAGCTCTTCGAGAAGCACCTCGGTCGCTCGACCTACTCCTTTGACCATAAGGGGGTGCACTTCATGATGATCAATTCGGTCATCCCTACTAAGGAGGGTGATTACTCGATCTCGCAGGAGCAGATGAGGTGGATCAGAGAGGATCTTGAGGGAATGCCCGAGGGATGCCCTCTGATCGTCGTGACTCACGTGCCGATCCAGTCACTCTACTATGCTGCCACGGAGGGGAAGGTGAGCGACAAGGACCTGATAAGTAACTTCAAGCCCCTCTGGGATCTGCTCACGGAGTATCATACAGTGGCGGTGCTGCAGGGACACAATCACGTCCATGAGGAGCTATTTAGTCACGGCACCTGGCTCCTGATGGGAGGAGCGGTAAGTGGTGCCTGGTGGCAGGGACCACTGGACGGTACAGAGGAGGGCTTCCTCTTGCTGACACTGGATCCGGAGCAGGACCGATACAGCTGGGAGTACATCGACGACGGCTGGGAGCAGTGACTTGTCTTAGACAAGAGTAAAATGGGTACATTTGCTCTCGGACTACTCCTTGGCCACGCCATAAGTCGGGAGTAGGCATTATCCCTGAGACAACCCATTTGTGAAAGCTAAGAGAAGAGAGAAAAAGAGAGTGATCGCCCCCGGCGTCACCATCGAGAAGATGGCGGCTGAGGGGAAGTGCATCGGACACTTAGAGGACGGACGTGTGGTCTTTGTGCCATACAGCGCACCGGGAGATGTGGCCGACCTGCTCATCACGAGGAGCAAGCACTCCCATGCAGAGGGGTTGATCGACCGCTTGATCACCCCGTCAGACCGGCGGCGAGAGCCGGTATGCCCCCACTTCGGTCTCTGCGGTGGGTGCAAGTGGCAGTATGTGCCCTACGAGATGCAGCTGGAAGCCAAGGAACAGCAGGTCTATGACCAGCTGACCCGCATCGGCAAGGTGACGATCGGCGAGCGACGCCCTATACTGGGCTGCGAGAGGGAGCTGGCGTATCGAAATAAGCTTGAGTTCACCTTCTCCTCCTCCCGCTGGATCACCGAGGAGGAGCGCGACAAACTGGGGGGGGAGGCGGTCGATGAGCGACGAGGAGTGGGCTTCCACATCCCGGGACGCTTCGACAAGGTCTTGGACATCCGCGAGTGCTACCTCATGGATGATCTGAATAATAGGATCCGAAACTTTATCCGCCACTACTGCCTGACGCACGAGGGGTACAGCTTCTTCGACCTACGTCAGCAAGTGGGGCTGATGCGGACGATGATGCTACGGATCTCCTCTACATGCGAGGTGATGCTGGTCCTTGCCTTCGGTGAGGAGGACGAGGAGCGCCGCACCACACTACTCACTGCACTGAGCGAGGCTTTCCCGGAGATCACTTCGCTTCTCTTTGTGATCAATACAAAGGGGAATGACACCCTCGACGGACTTGAGGTGGAGACCTTCTCCGGCAGAGACTATATCGTCGAGGAGATGGAGGGGCTGCATTTCAAGGTGGGACCAAAGTCCTTCTTCCAGACCAATAGCCGCCAGGCTTACCGCCTCTACTCCGTGGTTCGCGAGCTGGCAGGGCTTACCGGCAAGGAGATGGTCTACGACCTCTACACCGGCACCGGCACCATCGCCTCCTTTGTCTCTCGTCAGGCAGCGCACGTGATCGGTATCGAGTACGTCGAGGAGGCCATCCGGGATGCGAGGATCAATGCGGACTTCAATGGTCTGACGAATCTGGACTTCTACGCCGGAGATATGAAGAATATCCTGACAGATGACTTTGTCACGTCACACGGGCGACCCGATGTGATCATCGCCGATCCGCCTCGAGCCGGCATGCATCCCGATGTGCTGCAGACGATTCTGCATGCTCGTCCCGATCGCATCGTCTATGTCAGCTGCAATCCCGCCAGTCAGGCACGAGATTTGCAGACTCTTCAGGAGGAGTACTCCGTCGCCGTGACGCAGCCGGTGGATATGTTTCCGCAGACGCACCATGTCGAGAACGTTGTTCTCCTCGTCCGCAAGTAAGTCACACTAATTATTTATACTACATCGTCACTTTTGACAACTTCAACCACCTCACCCGAGCGCACGGAAGCACTTGTCCACAGTATCGTAGAGGGCCTCAAGGCCAAGAAGGGACACGCCATCACCATCCTCGACCTGCACCGCCTGCATGATCGACCTACCGACTATATGATCATCGCTGAGAGCAACAGCCCCACAGGCATCAGTGCTCTGGAGGACTCGGTCCTGGAGACAGTGAAGGAGCAGGCAGGAGAGCGTCCCATCCGCGTCCACAAGGGGAGCGGAGAGTGGATTGCCATGGACTACGTCGATGCGATGGTCCATATCTTCACGCCGGAGCTCCGCACCTTCTACCACCTGGAGCAGATGTGGGAGGATGCAGATCTGACCCGACTCGAGGACGAAGTCTGAGATGTATTACAGCGAACTGATCCATACTCATGCCTAATAAAGCCATGCCTCAGAGAGGCAACCCGAAGCGCAAGCCAAATATCAATATCGGCTGGATCTTCATGATCATCATGATGGTGATCCTGGGGCTCTACTTCTTCGGCGACAATAGCAACGCTCGCTCGGTCAAGTGGTCTGACTTCCAGACCTTGATGGAGGACGATGCCTTTGAGTCCATCACCGTCTACTCCTCTAAGGGGAAGGTGGACGCCACCCTCCGCCAGGGCAAGGAGGGGCGTCTCGTCGACCTCGGTATCATACCGGCCGAGCAAGTCAAGGAGAGCCGCCCGCGCCTCCTCGGTGCCACCCAGGTCACGTCAGAGATGCCGGGGGCGACAGCCTTCAACGACATATATCAGAAGATCAAGAGCTCCGACAAGCCGATCTCCACTGAGATCTCGTACGTTAATCAGAGCATCAGCTTCTGGACCATCGTCCTGCAGATCTTCCCCTTCCTCCTTCTGATCTTCTTCTGGATCTGGATGATGAGAGGCTTCTCCGGGATGGGCGGTCGCGGCGGCGTGATGAATGTCGGCAAGTCCAAGGCACAGCTCTTTGACCCGGAGACAAAGGTGAAGACCACCTTTGACAACGTTGCCGGTCTTTACGGCGCCAAGCAGGAGGTGATGGAAGTAGTCCACTTCCTCAAGGAGCCCAAGCGCTACACTCACCTCGGCGGTAAGATCCCCAAGGGCGTACTCCTCGTAGGGCCACCCGGCACCGGTAAGACTCTCCTCGCCAAGGCTGTTGCCGGCGAGGCTGGCGTGCCATTCTTCTCCCTCAGCGGCTCAGACTTCGTCGAGATGTTTGTCGGCGTGGGAGCCAGCCGCGTTCGGGATCTCTTCAGCACGGCAAAGGAGAAAAGTCCCTGCATCATCTTCATCGATGAGATCGATGCGATCGGTCGGGCGAGGGGAAAGAATGCCGGCTTCGGAGGCAACGACGAGCGGGAGAATACCCTCAATCAGCTGCTCACAGAGATGGACGGCTTCGACACCAATAGCGGAGTCATCGTCATGGCGGCAACCAACCGTGCTGACATCCTCGATAAGGCACTGATGCGTGCCGGCCGCTTTGACCGACAGATCTACATCGACCTGCCCGACCTCAATGAGCGGAAGGAGATCTTCCTCGTCCACATGAAGGGACTCAAGCTGGCACCCGACGTGGATCCGGACAAGATGGCCCGCCAGACACCGGGATTCTCCGGTGCAGACATTGCCAACGTCTGTAATGAGGCGGCACTGATCGCCGCCCGTGAGTCGAAGAATGCCGTGGAGGCAGTCGACTTCTCCAACGCTGTCGACCGCGTCGTCGGTGGTCTGGAGAAGAAGAGCGCCATCATCACCAAGTCGGAGAAGAAGATGATCTGCATCCATGAGGCAGGGCACGCCACCATCAGCTGGCGTCTCCGCTATGCCAATCCGCTCGTCAAGGTAACCATCGTACCGAGAGGGCGCGCACTCGGAGCCGCTTGGTACATGCCTGAGGAGCGGCAGATCGTCCCCAAGGAGGCGATCGAGGACGAGATGTGCGCGACCCTTGGTGGCCGTGCCGCTGAGGAGCTCTTCATCGGGCACATATCCACCGGTGCCTCTAATGACCTCGAGAAGGTGACCCGCATGGCACAGGCGATGGTGGTCAATTACGGGATGAGCGACAAGATCCCGAATATCAACTATGAGGACAATCAGGGTGAGTACAACTTCACCAAGCCTTACAGCGACGAGACCGCCCGACTGATCGACCAGGAGATCCGAAGCATCATCGCCGAGCAGTACGAGCGTGCCAAGAAGATCCTGCGGGAGAATGAGGAGGGACACCACGAGATGGCAGACCTGCTCTTCCAGCGCGAGGTGATCTACACTGAGGATGTGGAGAAGATCCTCGGCAAGCGCCCCTGGAGCTCCCGAGCTGACGAGCTGCTCCGCGATGCAGAGGAGCAAGGGGGCGAGGTCAAGGAGGAGACCCTTCACGAGACCGAGACTCCTGACCCGACGGACAAGTCGGATGCCACTCCATCAGAGGGCAAAACCACTCCCCCACCCCCTCCCTCATCCACTAAGACAGAGGAGGAGGACTCCTGCAGTGAGCAGGTCCACGACTCCGGCATACTGGGAGCAGACTCCTGCGGAGACTGACAGACACTGTGTCGTAAGAGCGTATTACCGTAAGAGATCGCGGCTCTCTCGTCCGACTTGGGACGGGGGAGCCGCGATTTTTTGTACTCTTACGGCTACGCCCCTTGATCCGTCAACACTGAGCAATCACTCTTACCCCAACAGGCTGACAGTCGAGGAAGCAGTCCAGGGCACCCTAACACCCTTCCTATTAATATCTTAACGATCGACCATTTGACCACAGAAAAGGCACTCCGAGAAACCTCTTACAACAGACTGGTTATCAGTATAGTGATACAATGGAAATTTTTTACCGGTAATAGTTTTCGCTAAACCCGATATTAGTTTCGACTATTACCGGTATTAGATCGCACTAATACCGACATTAGTCCACGGGATTTTGCTACATTTGTATGGTATAGTGGTGAAGGTTGCGATTTGCCTCACTGCTGGACTTTTAGAGTTACACTCTTAGACACTTTTTATCCCCTATATGAGACATCTACTCAGACCCACTCATCTGACAGTCCTACTCCTACTCACCGGTCTGCTGTTAGTCAGCGGATGCGACAAGAAGCGTATGTCTTACGTCGACATGATCAAGCAGGAGGAGAAGGAGGTGAAGCACTTCACCGACTCCCTCGGTATCCGGATCATCAAGGAGCTCCCTGCCGACCTTATCACCCCGGAGGGGACATTTGTCGAGATCAAGGAGGGACTATTCATACGCGTGGTGGAGAAAGGAACAGCGGTGACCGGCAGTCAGCGGATCATCTCTGCTCGTATGGAGATCGAGGGCATCGGTCCGCGCATCTCCAAGGAGTCGATCAAGAGGATGAGCAACGGCGGTCCCTACAGCGGCGGCACCGGAGCCCTCACCTTCGTATACACCGCCAAGGGGGAGGATGTAGTCATCGACCCCAATCAGGACGCTCAGGAGAGTGCCAATAACAATCTCCAGTGTGAGGCACTCCTCGAGGCTGTGCGTCTTGCCGGCGTACCCTCCAGAGTGCAGGTGATCACCTCCTTCCGCCACGGTCCCATAGCCTTCTCTAAGGACGGCTATGCGCTCTACTTCAAGGATGTCCGCTTTGAATACAAGAAATAACCGAAAATATTGATGCCATGAGCCTTATCAAGTCTATATCAGGGATCCGAGGCACCATCGGGGGAAGCGCCTCCGAGGGTCTCAATCCGATCAACATCGTCAATTTCACCGCAGCCTTTGCCACCCAGGCACGGAAAAACTCTCCCGTACAGTCCAATAAGATCGTCGTCGGTCGCGACGCCCGCATGTCCGGCGATATGATCCAGCGGATCGTGATCGGGACGCTACAGGCTGTCGGCTTCGACGTGGTGAATATTGGTCTTGCCACCACTCCGACGACAGAGTTTGCCGTTACCGAGGAGGGTGCCGACGCCGGTATCATCATCACTGCCAGCCACAACCCTAAGCACTGGAATGCTCTGAAGCTGCTCAATCACGAGGGCACCTTCCTCTCCGATGCTGAGGGACGAGAGGTCTATCGGATGGCGGATGCGGAGGACTTCACCTTCGCCGAGGTGGATCACCTGGGACATGTGGAGCACAAGGACTACACCGATGCTCATGTGCAGATGGTGCTGAGTCTGCCCGAGGTGGATGCGGCTGCGATCCGAGAGGCCGGACTGACCGTCTGCGCCGACACGATCAATTCTGTCGGAGGCATTGCCCTTCCCCGCCTCTTCGATGCGCTGGGCGTCAAGAGTGCTTACCTACTCCATGGCGAGCCATCGGGAGACTTTGCACACAATCCTGAACCCCTGCCGCAAAACCTTGTCGAGCTGGGGCAATTAGTAAAGGAGAAAAAAGCCGATGTCGGGTTCTCTGTCGATCCCGACGTAGATCGCTTGGCGATCTTCTGTGAGGACGGCACTCCATTCGGCGAGGAGTACACCCTCGTCAGCATAGCGGACTATCTGCTGAGCCTCTACCCCGGCAGCGATACCGTCTCCAATCTCAGCTCCACCCGAGCCCTACGTGATGTCACCATCTCTCATGGAGGCACCTATACCCCCGCCGCTGTCGGCGAGGTGAACGTGGTGACGAAGATGAAGGAGGTGGGTGCACTGATCGGTGGTGAGGGCAATGGCGGAGTGATCTACACTAAGGCTCACTATGGTAGGGATGCACTCGTAGGCATTGCGCTCTTCCTCACAATGATGGCAAAGCGCTTCCTCAAGCCGACCCAGATCAAGGCGCTCCTCCCGCAGTATGCTATGGTGAAGAAGCGTCAGGACCTCACCGGTCTCGATGTGGAGCGGATCTTTGACGATATCAAGAGAGCATATAAGGATCAGTCCATCACCACCATTGATGGTGTGAAGATTGACTTCCCCGACCGCTGGGTACATCTCCGCAAGAGCAATACAGAGCCGATCATGAGGATCTATGCCGAGGCGCCCACCGAGACTGAGGCTGATGCGATAGCGGAGGAGGTCATCTCACACTTTGCTCCCCACGTGACTAATCTCGATGCGTATAAGTAAGGAGAGCATCGTCAAGCGTTTCCTCCGCTACGTCTCCCTCGAGACCACGTCCGACCCCATGAGCGAGGAGACTCCCTCCTCGGATAAGGAGTGGGATCTGGCGCATCTCCTCTGCTTCGAGCTGCAAGGTATGGGGCTCGTAGCAGCGGTGGATGATCACTGCTACGTCACGGCTACCATCCCGGCCGTGGGGATGAAGGATCAGCCGGTGATCGGCCTGATAGCCCACCTGGACACCTCGCCTGATGCTTCCGGAAGGGACGTCAAGTCACGTATCGTCCACTACGAGGGCGGAGAGATCGTACTTAATGAGGAGATGGACATCACTCTCTCCTCTCAGAAGTTCCCTGAGCTGGCACAGTACGTAGGACAGGAGCTGATCGTCACCGATGGCACCACGCTTCTCGGTGCGGACGATAAGGCCGGCGTCGCAGCCATTATGGAGCTGGCGCACTACCTCACCACCAATCCTGAGATCCCTCATGGGGAGATCCGGATCGGCTTTACCCCCGATGAGGAGATCGGCAGAGGGGCTTCGCTCTTCGACGTGGAGGGCTTCGGTGCCGACTTTGCCTATACCGTGGATGGCGGCGCTGTCGGAGAGCTACAGTACGAGAACTTCAACGCCGCCTCAGCCACCATACACTGTCATGGGCTCAACGTCCACCCCGGCGATGCCAAGGGCAAAATGATCAACGCCATGCTTCTCGCCATGGACTTCGACAGCGCCCTACCCGACCAGCGACCCTCCACGACCGAGGGGAGAGAGGGCTTTTACCACCTCACCGCCATGACCGGCACCGTAGAGGAGGCAGAGCTGGAGTACATCCTCAGGGACTTCGACAGCGAGGCACTCGAGGAGCGCAAGGACACACTAGTCCGCACTGCGGCGGCGATCAACTCTCGCTACGGCGAGGAGCGCATCACCGTCACCGTCCTCGACCAGTACCGCAATATGCTGGAGCGCCTGCTCTATCGGATGGAGATCGTCGATCATGCCGCCGAGGCGATGAAGCGGCTTGGCATAGAGCCGATCACGTCGCCCATCAGGGGCGGCACCGACGGCGCCACACTCAGCCATAGGGGACTCCCATGTCCCAATCTCTTTGCCGGAGGACTCAATTTCCACGGTATCTACGAGTATCTCCCGATCGCCTCACTTGTGATGGCGGCAGAGACTCTGATCGAGATCGTCACAACAGAGGTAAGATCATAGTCAGACAACCTTTTTACACAAAACTCAATACAAACTATCAATCTATGGAACTAAAGAAAACCCCCTTCCATGACATCCATGTCAAGCTCGGAGCCAAGATGACCAACTTCGCCGGCTACGACATGCCGATCCAGTATCCCGACGGCATCGTAGCTGAGCATATGGCAGTCCTCGAGAGCGTAGGCGTCTTTGACGTCTCTCACATGGGCGCCCTCTTCGTCAGCGGTCCCAAGGCAGAGGAGTTTCTGCAGAATGTCTGCTCCAACGACATCTCCAAGCTCACCGACGGCAAGGCGCAGTACAATTACTACCCCAATGACGAGGGAGGTATCGTCGATGACTTCATCGCCTACTGCTTCGGTGACTACTACATGCTGGTCGCTAATGCCGCCAATATCGAGAAGGACTTCAAGTGGATCTCCGACCACAAGATCGACGGTGTAGAGCTGGAGAATCGCTCAGAGCGAATGAGCATCCTCGCCGTCCAGGGTCCCAAGGCCAAGGAGACGATCCAGAAGCTGGTCGACATCGACGTTGACTCGATCCCCTACTACAGCTTCCACAGAGGAAAGTTCCACGGCGAGGAGGTGCTGGTATCCAATACCGGCTACACCGGTGCCGGAGGCTATGAGCTCTACATCCAGGACATCAAGGATCCGGAGAACTTCTGGAATCAGCTCTTCGAGGCCGGTAAGGAATTTGACATCAAGCCGGTCGGCCTCGGAGCTCGTGACACCCTCCGTCTGGAGATGGGATTCTGTCTCTACGGCAACGACATCGACGACACCACCAATCCCTACGCCGCCGGGCTCGGCTGGACAACGAAGCTGATCGAGGGCAAGGAGAACCTCCCCGGTCGCAAGATCCTCGAGGATGCTAAGGCTAACGGCACCAAGTACCGTCTCGTCGGCATCGAGCTGAAGGGTCGCGGCGTACCTCGCGAGGGCTACAAGGTGACCGACGGCAATGGCAAGGAGATCGGTCACCTCACCTCAGGCACCATGTCTCCCGCACTCAAGAAGGGCATCGCCCTCGGCTACGTCCTCTCCGACTACAAGAAGCCTGAGACCAAGGTCGCCATTGAGATCCGTGGCAAGGAGGTAGAGGCTGAGGTAATCAAGCTCCCCTTCCGCAAGTAAGCGACTACTCACTATATATCTAACCAGGTCCGGAGGAGACATTCCCTTCCGGACCTGGTCCTTTTGTACCCTCACAGAGCCTCAAACCGCAGGTCAAAGTGGCTCCAAACCAATACCGGTAAAGGACTCTACCCTTCTGAGCCCCGAATAATAGGTCTATTGTAGAGAAAAAAGCCCCTGAAATATATAGATTACACTTTTGAACTTGCTCGGTGGCGTGCAGATACAGACCACCGATGATATGAAGAAGAGGTCTGACTCGATGAGCGTCCTCATGACGGCGATCCTGCTCTCGCTCCTCTTCATCTACCTCGCGCTGACGCTGCTATACAACAACTGGACCGACCCACTTGTCGTGATGATCGCCATCCCGCTCTCGATCGTCGGTGCCCTGCTCGCCCTCGCCCTTACCAATACTGCCATGAGCATCTACGCCATGCTCGGTATGGTTATGCTGGTGGGTCTGGTCGCCAAGAATGCGATCCTGCTGGTGGACTTCGCCAACGAAACTCGAGCCGAGGGGCTGCCGGTGGATGAGGCGCTGATACAGGCGGTCAAGCTCCGTACGCGACCGATCCTGATGACCGCCCTCTCGACCATCATCGGTATGTTCCCCGTTGCCCTCTCGCATGGCTCAGGCGCTGAGCTCCGGACCGGTATGGCGTGGGTGATCATCGGTGGTATGGCTCTCTCGACTCTGTTGACGCTGATCGTCGTGCCGGCACTCTACAAGGCTTTCCACGCTCGACAGAGTTCCGGCACAGAGCAGAAGATGGACATCGAGGCCCTACTGACGGAGTAGTCCCCTTTTTACCAAAAATGAAGTGGGCGGCGCAGAGATGATTCTGCACCGCCCCCTACTGCGTTAAAACCATCCCACCCCCATCGACAGCGTCATAATCAACCATAGCTGATGATAGAGGCTTCCTCGCGACGCCCTTGCGGGTCGGGGGAGAGGGGGATAACCTCCCGAGGGGGCGTCGGGATGGCAACCCTCGATGCGAAGCTAGTAAGCGTACACCCGCAAGATGTGTTACTCTACGTCTCCTTATCGCTACCCACTGCTTTTGTCCCGCACACTCTTGTCAAAAGTCCTATTTTGCTAACAGGTTGTCTATCTTGCGAAATAGAGCCTAAGCGGCTGGAGAGTCTGATAGTCTGCAAATATGGACAAGAAGAGACAGGAGAAGACAGAGAGAAACAACCTCCTCCTGTGGAGGTGCTATATTTGCACCACTATAGAGTCAAACTGCGATAGGTCGATGGTGCGATCCACAAAGGGTGCTTCGGTGCCGTTCCCATAGTAATGTCTCGTGATCTATCTTCTCTAACTCTGATGAAGCCATTAATAAGGTCAAGGTGGACGACTCTTCCGTTGTTGGCGCCGGGTCGACGTAGTTGATGTATACAGCTGGGAGATGATAATCCCTGTCGCTGTGCCCTCCCGTTGACTGCCCGCTCCTCTGATGCTCACGTCTGCAGAACCCACAGGGGCAGAGCCCCGGAGGGATCATCGCTCTTAAGCCCATATGTCGAGGCACGAAGTGCCGATGACTGTGGAAATGAGGACGTCGGGAAAGATATACGCCCCCCGATAATGTGTCGCCTTTCCGGGTAGACTTGATGGTGCGACATCTTGGTAGGATCGCTTGCGATGCCGCTTCGGTGAAGCTCAATGGTCTTAACAACGTATGATAGAGTTGAGAGGACAATTTGTCTGCAAGACTGCGTGATGGCTTTTATCAAAAATGAAGTGGGCGGTGCAGAGATGTTTCTGCACCGCCCACTATTAGGATACCTCCTAGTCAGGTGAGGCTATCAGAGGCCGAGCTTAGCGCGAAGGGCCTTAGGGAGAGCGTCCTTGTGGATGGCGATATTCATCGTCTTACCGGCTACAAAGGCAGGGGTAACGTACCATATGCCCTTGTACTTGCCACTCTCGCCCCAGGAATTCTTGACCATGTAGAATTTCTTACCATTCTGATCCTTAGCGATACCATAGATCAGCATGCCGTGGTCATCGGTCAGCTCAAGGGTGTCGAAGCCCTGCTGGCGATACTCGGGGGTCACCTCGATCTCCTTGATACCGGGCTTGGAGATGCGCTCCATCACCATGCGGTGACGCTGGTTGTCAGAGGCACCTACCCAGCGCTCCTGGTCGGAGCCTGCATTCTCCGGCAGGTCCAGATCGGCGAGGATGCCGAGACCATCGCGGGTAAATCCGGGCTCGCTCACGTCCGTACCCCAGGCGATGGTGAAGCCGTTGTTGATCGCATTGTCAATCGTCTCCATCAGCTCATCGAGGGTGACGTTGTAGCTGGCGCTGTGACGCCAGTTGTCAGGGATCGGGATGATATAGGGGTCGTAGAGCGGCTGGCTCATATAAGAGGTGAGGGATACGTAGTTATTCGCATCGATCTTCATGGCCTTGCGGAGGCTCTCCGGGGTATAGGTCTTACCATCTACTGTAAAGGTCTTGGGAGCCTCTCCGAGATAGGTATCGATCATACTGTCAAACGCCTTTGTCCAGACAGGAGAGAGACTGCCGCGACGATCCATCTGGCTGACCAATCCGTCAAGGAAGCCCTTAGTGATGGCGTAGAGCTCCTGGTGGTTGTGGCGCTTGGTGCCGTAGTTGAGTCCCTGCATCTCAGACATCGGGACGATGCCGTAGTGCTGCACCGCGTAGATGACGTCGTAGAAGCTACCGCCCTCGGCAAAGTTCTGATTACCATGATAGCGCACATAGTCACGCGCCTTGTCCTTGTAGGACATAGAGGCGGTGTACATCGGTGCAGTGACCAGCTTAGGACCACCCTGGCGGATAGACTCAGCCTCGAGGAAGGAGTGAGTGCTGAAGGACCAGCAGGTTCCGGTGGATGCCTGATCCTGTACCGGGGTGATCTCGCATGCCTTTACGGTCGTGAAGACATACTCATCAGACTTGTCAGTGGACGCCTGTGCTGCAGCCGTAAGGGTGAAGGTGCCTGCGGCGGCAAGACTCATCAGTAGATAAGAAAGAGTTCTTTTCATGCTGTGGATGAAATTAGTGGTTTATAAAAAATGGTTGATTGATATCCTTAACTATAGGGCTTCAGGTCGAGATCCTCTGCCAGTCGCTCGACCCACTTATTCTTCTTGACGAAGTAGTCATACTTCTCCGATGGAGTCGTCGGACCGATCTCTCGAGGGTCATTGACAATACGGAAAGAAAGGGCCAGGAAGTCGTTACTCAGGCTGTCTCTCAGATACTGAAGCAGATGATCAGCTACCTTCTCCATCTCAGCCTTCTCCGTCTCACTGAAGACCTTCATCTCGAGAGAGTATGGGGGAGTAAAGAGCGGCGGATGATCTTTCATGGCACCGGCAATCAGACGATCCACGCCGGTCTGATGGCGGTAGGTCGTCCACGCTCCCTTGAGTTGCTCCTCTGTAAAGGGATTGTTTCTCTTGGGCCGATTAGCAGATGGGGCTACCGTCTGCTGTCCCTGATCAGCGGTTCGCCGTCCCGTAGAGAGTGAGAAGCCATAGCGGCTCTGGGCACTCTGCTGAGGTGCAGTCCCGCTCGGCTGGTGGTAAGGTGGCACCTGCTGTGTCGCTGCCTGATGAGGCGCTGGCTGCTGTTGCTGAGGCTGTTGCTGTTGCGGAGCACCCCACTGCGGTTGCCGAGCGTTCTGTTGTGGTGCTGGCTGCTGCGTCGCTGCCTGCTGCGGCTGCGGTATGGTCGACTGACTCTGTGCCGATGTGGGAGCGGCTTGAGCCTGCTTAGGCGGTGTGGTACTCTCAGCTATCTCAGCGGGGGACTTGAGCTCGCTCGTCGGTGAGAGCTCGCACATCTTGAGGAGAGCCACCTCAAGGGCGAGCCTTCTCTCGCTGCTGCTCTTGTACTTGGAGCCAAAGGCGGTAGAGATCTTCAGGTAATTCCAGATCAGTCCCGGCTTTAGGGCAGTGCTCACTTTGCTTAGTCGCTCCTTGATCGACTCCGGTGCCTCGACGAGGGCGATGGTATCCTTGGTCCGAGCCACGAGGAGATTGCGGAGGAAGTTGGAGAACCCCCTCATCAACACATCTGTATCGTAGCCCCGACGGAGGAAGTTGTCCACCAGCTGGAGTACCTTATTGTGGTTGCCTCGGGTGATGTAGTCAAGGAGTGAGAAGTAGCCGTCCTCATCGAGGAGGCTTAGGTTTTTCCGTACCCCCTCGACCGTGACTGAGCCGTTGCCAAAGCCGGCGATCTGGTCAAACATACTCAGCGCATCACGCATTCCACCATCTGCGCTGAGCGCAATCAGCTGGAGTGCCTCCTTGTCCGCCTTGATCCCCTTATCCTGAGCCACATACTCCAGGTGGCGGGCAATATCATCGGAGGTGATCCGACGGAAGTCGTAGACCTGACAGCGTGAGATGATGGTGGGGAGGACCTTCTGCTTCTCTGTAGTGGCGAGGATAAAGATGGCATGTGCCGGCGGTTCCTCGAGTGTCTTCAGGAAAGCATTGAAGGCACTGGAGGAGAGCATATGCACCTCATCGATGATGTAGACCCGATACTTCCCCGTTGTAGGGGCGATGTAGACCTGATCGATGAGGTTTCGGATGTCGTCGACGGAGTTATTGGACGCCGCATCGAGCTCAAAGATATTGTACGACCGCTGCTCATTAGCAGCAATACACTCGCTGCACTCATTACACGCCTCGCCCTCCGGCGTGCGATGCTCACAGTTGATGGTCTTGGCGAAGATGCGGGCACACGAGGTCTTGCCCACACCTCTGGGACCACAGAAGAGGTAGGCATGGCTGAGCTTATCCTCCTTGATCGCATTGAGGAGCGTGGTGGTCAGCGCCTCCTGCCCCACCACGTCTCTGAAGGTGGAGGGGCGATACTTTAGCGCCGATACGACAAAGTCACTCATCGTCGGTTACAGAGAGGAGGCATCAAAGTTGATCGGCAACAGGTCGCGGCAGTCCTCGACCACAAGTGCCGACTCAGGACCTGCAAGGATCACGGGGAAGGGGTGGTGATGGCGGTCAGCCATCTCCAGCATCACCTGGCGGCAACCACCGCACGGAGCGCAGGTCTTGATGATCGTACCATCCTCCTTTGCTCCCACGATCACTAGCGAAGTGACGGGATCGTCGGGATAGAGGGCGCCCGACTGGAAGAGGGCGGTCCGCTCGGCACATAGCCCGAGTGGGTAGGAGGCGTTCTCCTGATTGGTCCCCAAGACGACCCGTCCGCTCTCCAGACGGAGGGCGGCAGCGACGTGGAAGTGTGAGTAAGGCGCGTAAGCATCGGAGACAATCTCCTTAGCCTTAGCCACCAGCTCCTGATCCTCCGGTGAGAGCCGGTCGATCGGTAACTCCCTGACAGGTATCTCTATATCTCTACGCTCTGACATAAATTCACTTTAGCTTAGTACTCGTAGCGATAAAGATACGAAAAATCCCCCGATTTTAAGCTCCTTCTATTTTTCCCTATAGCATTTATAGGGGGTAGAAGAGCGGCAGGAGCCAGACCATAGCTGCGATGACGATCACCTGGAGGGGCAGACCAACCCGCACGTAGTCCATAAAGCTGTACTTCCCGACGCTCATCACCATCGCATTGGGCGGGGTGGCGAAGGGACTCATAAAGCACATGCTCGCCGCTACAGATACGCCGATCATGAAGGGGACCGGACTCACCCCAATGGCCGAGGCTGCTTGTAGAGCGATAGGCGCAAAGAGTACTGCTGTCGCTGTATTACTGATAAATGTCGTCAGCAGCTGCGTACCGAGCATGATCCCAGCCAGCACCGCATAGGGGCCATAAGTCCCGAGCCCACTCACGATACCTCCTGAGATCATAGAAGAGAGACCGGTATTGTCCATCGCCGTCGCCAGAGGTATCATGGCGGCAAAGAGGATGACGCTCTCCCAGCTAATCGTCCCGATGGCATCCTTGACGCTGCGGAAGCAACGAGTCAGGATCAGCAGTATATCAGCCACCAGGACCGCCATCACGAGAGGGAGCCAATTAAATATCATCGCCAGTATCATCAAGAAGATGATCACAGCCGCCACCGGACCCCGTTCGCTGATGATGGCCTTAGAAGCTTCCGTCGCCGGCTCACCAAGGAGGATCAAGTCGTTCTCCTGAGCTCCCAGACGCTCTATATCCTCCCAGGTGCCCTGCAAGAGGAGCATGTCCCCCTCCTGGAGCGTGGCACGGGAGAGCCTGTGGGTAATGTAGGAGCGATTGCGCTGAAGACCGACGACACTGATCCCATAAGTCTGACGCAAGTCGGTATCGCTGATCCGCCTGCCGACCAAGCGGGAGCCGTGCTTTACGACCACCTCGGCAAGACCGTACTCGCTGAAGGAGAGTCGTCCCGAGAAAGTCCTCTGCCCCTCCTGTTCGTCATCAAGGAAGGTGAGACAAGCCTCCTCCGCCAGCCGCTGCACATCCTCATAGGCACCGCTCACGTGGAGCACAAAGCCGCGGTGCAGCATCGTCTCAGCCGTCGGCACAGTGGCTCGAGCCCCGAGATGGACACCTTTAACGCCGATCACGCTACAGTGGAAGCGCCCCGTCAGATCGAGCTCCGCGAGCGTCTTCTTCCTCAGGAAGCTCCCCTCCTCGATCCGCAGACGGTAGAGATCCTCGAGCAGGTTGTACTGACTACTGAGTTGCTCGGGACTCTTACGCATCCGCTTCGTGTCCATCGCTGTCTCCTCGCTGCGAGCGAGCAGTTTGGAGAGCGGCCAGAGCAGTGCCCCGCAGATCAGGAGGATCACCAGACCGACCGGAAGGGTGGTAAAGAATTGCAGTCCCTCGTGACCCGACTCTATGAGTGAGTTGTGTACGATAAGCGTAGGCGGCGTACCGATCAGCGTCATCATCCCTGAGATACTGCAGGCAAAGGCCATCGGCATCAGTAATCGGCGTGCATCCACGCCCGACTGCGCCGCTATCGTCACCACGATCGGCATCAGTATGGCGACGGTGCCTGTGTTACTGACGAAGAGTCCCACTATGATCGTCACGAGGATGACGAGGTAGAAGAGCCTCAGCTCGCTCTCCCCTGCCAGCGAGAGCACCTTGTTGCTAATCAGTCGTGCGAGACCGGTCTGCGTGATGGCACCACCGACGATGAAGAGCCCGGCTATCATGATGACGACCGAGTTGGAGAATCCCGCCAGCCCCTCCTCGGGAGTGATGACTCCTGTCAGTACCAGTGCCACCATGGAGCAGAGTGCCACCACATCCGACCGGATCCGCCCCCACACCAGCAGACCCGCCGTGACTATGAGAATGATAAGTACTTGGACCATCGCAAATCAATTTCTGTACGGTGGTGATTATTCTTGGTTTTCCACAAAGATACTGAAAATGGAAGTCCCCTACCCCCATCTATATTACACTGGTGTACAGCAGACAGAGAGAGGATCGACCGACATCGCAATGCCGATCGATCCTCAGTCTTAGTCAGTGGATAGTGAGGTACTTAGTCAGCCCTTCCGCTCACGAAGTCCCTTCGCCATACGCTTCATAGCCTCCTCGATGATCGAGCGAGGCTCGCCGACATTGAGACGCATAAAGTAGTCCCCACCGGTGCCAAACATCCGTCCGTCATTCATAAAGACCCCACACTTCCGGATTAGGAAGTCGACCAGCTCGTCCGGATCCTTAAATCCTGCATCCGTGAAGTCGAGGAAGATCAGGAACGAAGCCTCGGGGCGGATCATCTTTACGCCCGGCATCTCCCGCTTGAGGTAGTCCTGAACAAAGTCGACATTCTCGGCAATGTAGTCCATGCAGGCACGCGACCACTCGTCACCCTGCTCGTAGGCAGATGCGATGGCATCATAGGTCCAGCAGGAGGCTGCCTCGAGACCACACTGGAGCATGTAAGCAAAGGCCTTCTCCCTCAGCTCCTTATTGGGGATATAGTAGTGTGAGCCGATCACTCCGGGCATATTGAAGACCTTGGACGGAGCCATCAGCGACATCGTGATCTCGCGAGCCTCGTCGGAGATCGAGGGGAAGGGGTGATGCTGCACGCCTCTGTAGCTCAGGTCAGCATGGATCTCATCACTCATGATGAGCACACCATGCTCATGCGCCATGTGAGCCACACGCTTCAGCTCCTCATCGCTCCACACACGCCCACCGGGATTGTGTGGGTGACAGAAGAGCAGCATCTTGGACTGAGAGAGAGCCTCATCCAGTCGATCCCAGTCGATATAGAAGCGCTCGTCACGTACCAGCAAAGGCGCCTCCACCAGCTTACGGTTGCTCCCGCGGATAACGTTGGCAAAGGGGTAGTAGACCGGTGGAAGGATCGTGATCCCGTCACCCTCGTGTGAGAAGCACTGGATCAGCTTGTAGTACCCGGAGACCACGCCGGGTGTGTATGAGATCTCCTCCTTGGCGGGGCGGAAGCCATATCGCTTCTCAAACCAGCTCTGGATAGCCTCGAAGTAGCGGTCCGGCGGGAAGGTATACCCCAGCACCGGGTGCTCAAGACGCTTACGGACTGCATCGCCCACAAAGGAGGGCGTAGCGAAGTCCATATCAGCGATCCAGAGAGGAAGGATATCCTCATACTCGCTCTCGAAGTGACCGTAGCCGTCATACTTCATACAGCTGGTCCCATGTCGGTCGATGACCTTGTCAAAGTCGTACTTTGCCATAACGCAAGATTAAAGTGTTGTGTAAATCGTTTAAGTTCGTCTCAAAGGTACAAATTGTTCTGCTTTTTCTAACATCCCCTCTTGGCAAAGGGTTCCACGCCATCCTGTCACTCGCCACTTATCGCCGCCCTATCGTGTCCACAATCCCGAGAGAAAAAGCGGGCAAATCCTCTTACCGATAAGAGTCATCACTAATACCGATATTAGTGATCTCTAATAGCGGTAATAGTCGCGACTAATACCGGTAATAAAAATCCCCTCCAGGAAGCGGCTCTACAACAGCAACTCTGCCACCTACCGCTCAAGTCGTCCGGGAGTCCAGCCCTCCTCACATCTATCTAGAAACATGATCGACGCAAATAGAAGACATTATTCCGCAAACGAATCCCGTCATATATTCGACCCGAGAAACCAATACTACACACTAATACTCAATATCTTGCGCAAATCACATCCACGCCCTTACCGATAATCGTTAGTGCGTAAAAGAAAGAGTGTAACACTAATGTCGTCAAAATGCAGTATGTTTGCCACAACGAACCACTACCTTTGGCGCAGAGTGAAGAGAGCTATATCTCATTTGCTCGTCGGAGGACGAACTTTTAATTTAAACTCCATAACTACATCTACAAACAACTTAAGTCGGTAACATGAACCTGAAGACCTCTCTAAAGGGCTGGGCAGTACTGCTTATGACTCTGACTATCTCGCTGGGTGCCATACTCCCCGCAAGGGCACAGTCGGATGTCAAGGTGAGCGGGACGGTCTATGATGATGCCCTACAGCAAGCATTTCCCGGGGTGACAGTCATCGTCGCCGGGACGACAAACGGCACCTACACCAATGGTGAGGGTCACTTCACCATCAGCGCACCCGTAGGGGCGACGCTACACTTCTCATTCATAGGCTACAAGACCTATGAGTACAAGGTCGAGAAGTCTGTCTCGGACCTCAAGATCACACTCCGGGAGGACGCTCAGGCGCTTGACGAGCTTGTTGTCCTCGGGTATGGAGTCAACGCAAGGAAGCAGGACCTCTCTGCCTCAGTCGGTGTGATCGACAATACAGACGCACTCTCAGCTCGCCCCGTATCCAGTCCTGAGGGGATGCTCCAGGGACAGCTGGCAGGTGTGACGGTACAGTCCGTCGGTGGGGATCCTACCGGGCTGCCCAATATCGTCATCCGCGGACAGGGCTCACAGAATGGGGACAACGTCCTCTGGGTGGTAGACGGGATCCCGGGCGCACCCATCACCTCAGTCAGTGACATCGAGTCCATCGTGGTGCTGAAGGACGCCGCCTCCGCAGCTATCTACGGAGCGCAGTCCGGAGCCGGTGGTGTCGTCCTTGTCACGACAAAGAAAGCGAAAGAGGGCAAGCCCACCCTGACTTACGACGGCACATATGGTATCCGTCAGGCAGCCAACCTGCCTCGCCCACTCAATGCCGAGGAGCAACTCAGGATGAGACAGCTCAGCTACGCCAACGCCGGGCAGACGGTACCTGACTCCTGGAATCCGGACAAGAACCCCTGGATCAAGACCACCCGGACCGACTGGATGAAGGAGGTCTTCCGCCCCGCCTTTTACCACCGCCACAATGTCGCACTCAACGTAGGAACGGAGAAGTCCGCCAATCGACTCTCCTTTGCCTACGAGGACAATAAGGGTATCCTGCTCAATACCTACAGTCGTAACTTCTCGCTCCGCTACAACGGTCGATACGACATCAATAGATATGTCTCCATCAGCGAGGACCTGATCTGGAAGAATAGCACTGGCCGCTCCAAGAGCACCAACGACGGTTACACCGGTCCGGTCCTCTCTGCGATCTATATGCCCTCGAGTGCCACAGTGTACAATCCTCTGGATGGTACCTTTGGCGGTGTGACGACAGAAGATCCGGAGTACATCGCTAAGTACGGCAGCAACTTCGCCGACGCTCACGGCGATGCAGTCAATCCGGTTCGCCTGCTGACGGCCAGCAACTACTTTGACAAGAATAGCGATGTCTGGACCACGACAGCACTGACGCTGAGCAACCTGGTGGAGGGACTAAAGTTCACCAGCCGCTTTACATATAATATCTTCAACTACTACGGTAAGAGCTTTACTCCCATCACCGACGAGCCGGGTAAGCCCAATACATCCAATAGCTTAGGAGAGGCTGCATCCAGAACTGAGGCCTGGAAGACAGAGAACACTCTGACCTATGATCAGACCTTCGGCGATCACTCCCTGAGTGCACTTCTCTCCACGACCGCAGACCACTGGCAGCAGATAGGCTTCTCAGGAGAGGGAAATAACTTTGCTGACGAGAGCCCAAACCTTCAGTTCTTTACCTTCGCCGGCGAGACAAGAGCAAAGGACTACTTCAGTGGGCCTGATGCCAACGTCTCTCTTGTGTCACGACTGGGTTACTCCTACGCTGACCGCTACTTCGCTACCGTCTCCTGGCGTCGCGACTATGCTGGCCGACTCCCTAAGGAGCATAACTATGGCGACTTCCCGGCTGTAACAGCTGCTTGGAAGATCTCCAACGAGTCCTTTATGCCCACGTCGGAGAACTTCAATCTACTGAAACTACGTGCCTCTTGGGGACGTATCGGCAACCTCGGATCCATCCCGATGAACTACAAGTCTGCCACCCTCGGGACCAAGGACTGGCACGAGCAGGCAGTCTACGGCGTGGAGGAGAATAAGCTATATAATAATATTGTCTTCCACTCCAAGGCGGTCAATCCTCTGCTCACCTGGGAAACCTCTGAGCAGGTCGACGTCGGTCTGGACCTGGCACTCTTCCGCGAGAGACTCTCCCTCTCGATCGACTACTTCGACAAGAGGACCTTCAACCTGATCCAGGAGGCCACGATGAACTGGCCCAATACCATCGGTCTCGATCCGATGATGCTCAACCTTGGAGAGGTGAATAACCGAGGATTTGAGCTGACCGCAGCGTGGTCAGACCGTGTGACCAAGGACTTCTCCTACTCGATATCCGGCAATGTATCCTACCTGCGAAATAGGGTCACCGACATTGGTGTCAAGAATGAGGACGGCACGGCAGGAGTGTGGCTCAATAGCGGCTCAGACTTCCGCGGCATCCCCTACACCATGCAGACCGGAGAGGGTCAGCCACTCGGATCCTACTACCTGATACGGACGGACGGGATCTTCAAGTCCGAGGCTGAGGTCAAGGCTCACGCAAAGGATGGTCAGCTGATCCAGCCGAATGCCGTGCCAGGTGACCTTAGGTTTGTGGATGCCAATGGCGATGGCGAGATCACTGATGCCGACAGACAATATCTGGGCAATGCCATGCCTGACTGGACCTATGCCGCCACCTTTGCCATGAACTATCGTAAGCTGGGCTTCAGCCTCATGCTGCAGGGGGTACAGGGAGCACAGGCGCTCAATGTAGCGAAGTATATGACCCTCAATGATGCGGAGGGGAGCTTCAATCGCGACAGCCGTATCCTCGATGCCTGGTCTGAGCAGAACTCAGGATCCGACATTCCCCGCCTTACGAAGGCAGATAACAATGGGAACTTCAAGACTCCGTCTGACTGGTACCTCGAGGATGCCTCCTACCTCCGACTCAAGAACGTCACTCTCTCCTATGACATGAGCGACCTCATCCGCAGCTGGTCTCACCTCGACGAGCGTAAGAGCGCACTGCAGGTCTACCTGAGTGGTGAGAACCTCCTGACCCTGACTAAGTACAGCGGTATGGATCCCGAGACCGGAGGATGGGATGCCATGACCTATCCGGTATCGCGTGTTTTCTCACTTGGTGTGAAGCTCACCTACTAATTTGACACAGAAAGTTATGAAGAAGAGTAATATATTATTGGGATCTCTTGCCAGTCTCATCGGACTGGTGGGACTCTCAGGATGCAATGACTTCCTCAATACCCACCCACAGGGAACCAATTCGTCAGACCAATACTTTGCCAATGACTACCAGGCGGTAGAGGCTCTCGATGGCATCTATGCATTCTATCATCAGGAGGACTGCTTTGGACGAGAGTTCTTCTGGGAGCAGGGAGCAGCATGTGATGTTGTCTGGGGTAAGAATCGCAGCTACAACACCCTCGCCACCCTCAAGTACACCGGTGACGAGTCCCCCCTCAGGGATGTATGGGAATATATGCAGATGTGCATACAGCGAAGCAACTGGATCATCTCTGAGCTGCTCGGTAAGGAGAAGGAGCAGAAGCTTACACCCATCGAGAATAGAGTGCTCGGGGAGGCCTACTTCCTGAGAGGGTTTATCCACTTCTACACCGCCTACAGGTATGGTACCGACAAGCAGGGAGTGCCCTTCACTCGGTGGGAGGACTACGAGGGTGGATACGATAACTCCATCCCTGAGCAGAGAGCATCCGTGATGGAGAATTACAAGCTCATCATCGAGGATATGGATGAGGCGATCAAGAGGCTGCCGAGGTATGAGACCTACGACGCAGCTGATCGTGGTCGCGCTCATCAGGCAGCAGCTGTCGGCTATAAGGCTAAGGTCTATGCCTACTGGGCGGCCTGGGATGCCTCGAAGTGGAGCGATGTGATCGCCATGGTCAATGAGCTGGAGAGTAAGTACGACCGCGGCCTTGCCGACTCGTTCTCCGATCTTTTCTCATCCGACTTCAGCAAGTTCTGGTCACGCGAGTACCTCTGGACGATCCCCTCCAATGGCGGATCCTCCGGCGGTGGTACCGAGTTCCCCGGAGTAATCCTTGAGAATAAAGGCTGGGGTGTCTACAACGGCTGGGGGCAGAATAAGCCCTCCCTCGATATCTATGAGGAGATGCTTAAGGATGGTAAGGGTAACGAGCGCCTCACAAGATCTATTCTCGAGTATGGTCAGGAGTTCCCTTTCTTTGGTGAGAAGAGGAAATTCTACTCTCAGTCAGACCTGGAGTCAGGCTTTCAGATCAATAAGTATATGGAGCCCTTTGGGCACAAGGACGCAACTCAGGAGGGGCTGGTCCATACCAATGGTAACTTCCCCTGTGCGAGGATCAACTTCCCCCTTCTCCGCTTTGCAGACTGTCTCCTTCTCCGTGCCGAGGCGTACCTGATGACCGGGAATGCGGCCAAGGCTACAGAGGACATCAATCGAGTAAGGGTACGCTCACACCTGGATCCGATCAAGGGGACGGCAACCACGGCTGACCTCTACCACGAGAGACGCTGTGAGCTGGCATTTGAGTTCTCCGACCACCTGTACGACCTGAAGAGGTGGCACCTCAGCGGGGACGCTACGCTTAAGGAGCTTGCCGCTAAGGAGCTGAACTCGCATCCGAGGGTGCGAGTGTATAAGAATCGTAGCAATCCTGACTCTTCCTTCACGATCGAGCCTTACAATGACTACAAGGACAAGGCACAGTACCAGGACTACATGATCGCCTTCCCCTATCCATCGGATGTAATCACCAACTCCAATGGTAAGCTTAAGCAGAATATTGGCTATGCTAAGTGATCTTGATGAGCGAGCCTAACATTCACTAATCACACATTGGGGCATCATAGGCTCAGGGATCCTTCCCTTACCTATGATGCCCCTTTTCATCCCAGATAGATATGGAGAAGAGCTCACCACTGTGGATCATCGCACTCCTACTGACCATAGGTATGGTCGGAGGCTGTGGGAGTGAGCCGGAGAAGAGACTGATCGACCTCGCGATCGTGGGGACGCATGATGCCGCAGCCTATAATGCGTCACCCCGGCTTCGGTGCCAGGACCTGACGCTGGAGGAGCAGTTAGAGGTCGGAGTCCGTGCCTTTGACCTCCGACTCGTCGACCGATATGATGGGTCCGGACGCATGGACCTTTATCATGGCAAGGAGTCGCTTGGGCTCGAGTTCACTGAGGAGGTTCTGCCTCTTTTTACCCAGTTTCTCACCGCCCATCCGGACGAATTCGTTATCTTGTCACTCCGTAAGGAAGATGACGACCACCACTCGCCTGATGAGATGGAGGCGTACAGTCTCTCGCTCCTGCGTGCTCTGGAGAGACCGGAGGTGGCACGGCTCCTCTATAGAGGCGAGCTCACGCCGGCAACGAAGGTCTCGGAGGTTCGAGGGAAACTGCTCATCCTGCTTCGTACGAGGATAGGCAACGATGTTTGTATGCCCTACTTTGATGGATTTCAGGATGACACCACCTTCACCGCCCGCTTGGTCAATCCCTGCGGTGGGACTCTTGACCTAATGGTAGAGGACAAGTATATGGTCTACGACACTATCGGGATGCGTGATAAGAAATCGGCTCTCAGCGAGGTACTGGACCTTGCCGAGACGATGCCTGACCACTGGATGATCGCCTACCTCAGCGGGACAGGTGACCCAACTCCTGAGGCGGTGGCGGAGGAGATCAATCCTTTCGCCTACCGTCTTCTCCGAGAGAGGACCTCGCTCCCGGGAGGGATCTACTTTATGGACTTTGCCGGGACGCCTGAGGCTCGGGCGATCATTACGCTTTGTAAGAAACATAACTCCAAGATATGAAGAATAAACTAACCCTACAGCTCGGACTACTCCTCACTCTGCCACTGCTCTACGCTTGTGGCAATAGTCGGAGAGAAGAACTGATCACTCCTGATCCGACCAAGCTTTATGAGATGGTCGATCCATTCATCGGGACCGGATTTCACGGACACACATTCCCAGGTGCTACCGCTCCGCTGGGAATGGTTCAGCTGAGCCCGGAGACACGATGGGAGGGCTGGGATGCATGCGCCGGTTACCATTACGATGACGACTCGCTCTACGGCTTTGCTCACACCCACCTCTCAGGTACCGGATGCAGCGACCTCGGGGACGTGATTTTCCTTCCCATTACAGACAGCAAGAGCTACGCTGACCACATCGATGACGAACGGTTGCCCAAGATCGGTTTCAGCCACGACCGCGAGAGCGCACATGCAGGCTACTACAGTGTGGAGCTGGACAACGGTATCCAGGCTGAGCTTACCGCCGGATCCCTCATAGGTGTCCATCGCTACACTTATCCTAAGGACTCCGAAGAGACCTCGCTGCTGATCGACTTAGTGAATATCAAAGGGGATGAGATCGTAGAGAGCGGACTGGAGCTGACCTCAGATAGTACGCTGAGGGGCTACACGATCACTAACGGCTGGGTGCCCGGACAGCACGTTTACTTTGTCGCCCGCCTGAGCCGTCCGATACGAGAGACCAAACTTTTCCTGAATGGAGAAGAAGTCAATGGGCCGATCGCTCAGGGCGACTCCATCCGTGCGTTACTGTCTCTGGATGCGGGGGAAGACGGCGTGGTGGAGATCTTTGTCGGACTCTCACAGACCTCAATGGAAGCAGCTGAGGCTAATCTCAATGCGGAACTCTCACGTTGTGGGAACACTTTCGACCAAGTCTGTGCCAGCACAGAGAAGCAGTGGAATGACCTCCTCTCCAAGGTAAAGGTAAAAGAAGGAAAGAGGGAGGATCTCACCTGCCTCTACACCGCCCTTTATCACTCCCTTGTCGCACCCAATAGGATAAGTGACGCCGACGGTAGCTACCGCGGTATGGACGATGAGATTCACAGGGGCTCCGGTGTGAGTTACTCCACTCTGTCGCTCTGGGACACCTTCCGAGCGGAGCATCCTCTCCTCGCTCTGCTCTACCCGGAAGTGGTGCCTGATCTGTGCCGATCCATGATGCAGATGTACCGTGAGCAGGGCGAGCTGCCCATTTGGCCACTCTATAGTGGAGAGACCCGCACCATGATCGGTTACCACGCCGTCTCCGTACTGGCTGATGCCTACCTCAGCGGACAGCTTGGAGATCTTGACCCGATGGAGGTACTCGAGGCGATGATCAAGTCATCCAATATCAATAAGAAAGGATCTGATGTCTACACCCGACTGGGATTCATTCCCGCAAATACGCACAACGAGTCCGTCTCCTGCACCCTCGAGTACGCTTATGATGACTGGTGCATCGCTCGGATGGCGGAGGCGCTCGGGGAGAAAGAGATTGCAGACACCTACTACAGGCGAGCTCACAATTACATCCACCTCTTCGACGGAAGCACCAAGTTTTTCCGCGGACGTCACGAGGACGGATCTTGGGGAGCCGACTTTGACCCTTACGAGGTAAGCAAGGACTACACCGAAGCCAATGGCTGGCAGTACTGCTTTGCGCCCATGCACGATGTGGAGGGGATGATTGCTCTCCACGGTGGAGCAGAGGAGATGCTTGACGCTCTCGACAATCTCTTCCGTGACACCACCCCGGCTGGAGACCTCCAGGACATCACCGGTCTTATCGGGCAGTATGCTCATGGCAATGAGCCGAGCCATCACCTCGCCTACCTTTACAATTATCTGGGTCGCCCCTCCCGCACCCAGGAGCTGACGCGCCAGATCCTTGATGAACTGTACGACGACACTCCGGAGGGGATCAGTGGCAATGAGGACTGCGGTCAGATGTCTGCCTGGTACCTCTTCACTGCCCTCGGGCTCTATCCGGTGACACCGGCAAGCGGAGAGCTCCAGATCACCACACCCCGCTTCCGGGAGGTGACCCTGACACTTCCGAAGGGCGAGTTCACCATTACCACAGACAAGGATCCTGAGGAGCATCCCTACATCCGATCCATCAGCCTGAACGGGAAGGAGCTGCACCGCCTCTTTGTCACCACAGAGGAGCTCGCTCAGGGAGGCAAACTCGCCTTTGCGCTCTCCGACGAACCTGTAGATGACTTCCGAGTGGAGGAGAAGCCCTACAGCATGACTCGCAAGGACTTCGTGTCTCCGGTATACAGCTCGGACGACATCACCCTCTTCCACGTCCAGGTGAGCGTAAGCTTAGCCACAGCCACCCCAGGAGCGACGATCTACTACACCATCGATGAGGGGGAGAAAAAGGAGTACACCGGCACCCCCATCTTCCTCACTCGCAACACGACCCTCCGAACTACTGCCGAGAAAGAAGGACTAAATCCCTCGCCCACCACGACGCTCATCGCCACAAGGGCTGAGTATGCCCCGGCGATGGAGGTCACCTCCGTTACCGATGGTGCCAGCTGGACGCTCCACGCCGGATCGGTCGAGAGCACGGATCAGATCGCCGCACTTCCTATCATAGGGCGCGGTGTCTCCGATCAGCCCTCGATAGATATGCGAGACCGCGAGGATCTATTTGCGCTCACCTTCACAGGATATATTGATGTACCGGAGACCGATGTCTACGAGTTTCGTCTCACCTCCGATGATGGCTCCGTCCTACGTATCCACGATCGACCAATTGTCCTCAATGACGGCTCGCATGCTTTCGTCTCAGCCACCGGCAAGGCCGCACTCAGTCGCGGACTACACCCCTTCACCCTACTCTACTGGCAGGGCGCTGAGGGAAAGGGGCTCCGACTGGAGTACCGCCGACGCGGAGAGACTGACTACACCACACCCACCCTCAAGCACTAATGATCCATGAAAGTCATATCTAATCACCTCCTTATAATCCTGCTGCTCATCGGTCTCAATGCATCGGCACAGGAGCCAAGCCGCCAGACCGTCACCCTGCCCTCCACCTACGAGACCGTAACGGTCCGCCCTGTGGGAGGAACCAAGGTACGCAACGTCGTCCTAATGATCGGCGACGGCATGAGCCTCGCACACATCGCTGCCCTTAGAACAGTCAATAAGGGACACATCAATCTCTCCAATGCTCAGGCCACCGGACTTGTCATCACCACGGCACTTGACAAGCTCGTCACCGACTCCGCCGCTGCTGCCACTGCGATGAGTACAGGGCATAAGGCTCGCTACCACACACTCGCCGTGGATAGTCTTGATCGACCCTACGCCACCATCATCGACTACGCGCACAGCGCCGGACTCGGCACCGGCGTGATCAGCACCTGTCGTCTTTACGATGCTACCCCGGCCGCCTTCCTCGCCCACAGCTCAGAACGAGAGGCACCCTATGAGATCATCGGGCAATTCCCCGACAGCCATTGCGATCTCATCATGGGCGGAGGGGCAAAGGTCTTTGCCGACAGACCTGATGGACGCAATATCTTTCAGGAGATGAAGGAGAAGGGGTATCGTGTCACCCGTAGCCTTAAGGACTTCGCTGCAGGCGAAAAGAGTTCCTCCGGCCGCGAACTCTGTGTCTATGCGGAGAAGGACGTACCTGTGCCACTGGAGCGGGGCGAACTACTCTCCGACGCCTCACGTCTTGCACTTGATCACTTGGCGAAGCAGACTCCTGAGGGCTTCTTCCTGATGATCGAGGGCTCTCAGTTGGACGACTATGGCCACACCAACGACCTCGACTTGCTAATGCAGGAGACGGCAGACTTCGATCGCGCTATCGGAGCGGTCTTGAAGTGGGCCGAAGAGGATGGCGAGACGCTCGTCATTGTCACAGCGGACCACGAGACCGGAGGACTCACCGTCCTCGGTGGAGATGAGGAGAAGGGCGAAGTAGAGGGAAACTTCTCCACCGGCGGCCACAGCGGCGTGCTGGTACCGATATACCTCTATGGTCCGTCATCAGACTACTTCACCGGCATCTACCACAATACCGAGATCTACCATAAGGTCATGCACCTCCTCGGACTCTCCGAGCGCTGCACCCAAGAGACTGCCAGACCATGAAGCGACTACTTACATCCATCGTCCTATTACTCCTGTGCTTGAGTTCCCTATCGGCGCAGGACCACTGCGGAGTGCTGCGCTTCAGAGCCGACAGCACCTTTCGTATAGCACAGTTTACCGACCTCCACATCGACCCTACCTCAGTCAATACCCCACGCACCTACGAGGTTCTCCGGGAGGTGATCCGCTCGGAGCGGCCGGATCTGGTTCTGCTGACCGGTGATGTCATCACGGAGCGTCCTGCGGCAGAGGGCTGGAGGACCCTCACTCGATTCTTTGAGGAGGAGAAACAGCCCTACGGCGTTCTGCTCGGCAATCACGATGCTGAGGTGATCTCCAAGGACTCCATCTATGACCTCCTCGAGGGAGCGCCCTACTGCGTCAGCCTCAGGGGACCAAGAGAAATCGAGGGCGAGGGCAATCAAGAGATCCGCATCGAGAGTTCCTCCGGTGGGGAGATCGCTGCCCTACTCTACCTCTTGGACTCGGGCCAGTACTACAGGGACCAGTTTATCAGCCACTACGACCACATCCACTTTGATCAGATCGACTGGCTCAGGAGAACTCATGCCCAGACCATCTCTGAGAGTGGCAGGGACGTGATCCCATCCATGCTCTTCTTCCACATTCCCACACCGGAGTTTGAGGTGCTAAAGGATCAGGGGAAGGGGCAGATAAACGAGGGCATCTCCTCCTCCACGCTAAATAGCGGACTCTTCAGCACACTGCTTGACTTAGGCGGCGTAATGGGAGTATTCTGCGGACACGACCATGCCAATGACGCCCTGGCGATCCGAGACGGTGTCACCCTCGGCTACGGACGAGTAAGCGGTCTGGATGCCTATGGAGATCTTCCCAGAGGCGGACGAATGATTGTTCTGCACGAGGGAGAGCAGCGCTTCGACAGCTGGATAGCCACCCCGAAGGGAGGTCGGGAGGCTATCTTCTACTACCCCTCCGGCTTCGACTCCGATGAGGAGCAGTCGGCTCACTATCTGCCAGCACTCTCTCTCGATGCTCGGACTCATGGAGTGAGCTACCGCTATTACGCCGGGACGATCAAGCAGACCAAGCAGATCCCCACTGTCTCCCTTGTCGCTGAAGGGACCCTGCCCAACCTCTCTATCGAGGGAGCAGACCGGGAGGACCACTTTGGCTACATCTTCGAGGCCCTCATCCGCATACCGGAGCGGGGGCTCTACCGCTTCTACACCTACTCCGATGACGGCTCTGTGCTCTACATTGATGGAGTAAAGGTGGTAGACAACGACGGAGGTCACAGCGCCCGCCTACGGGAGGGAGTGGTCGCACTGGAGGCAGGCTTCCACCGGCTTAGGGTCGACTACTTCGAGGACTATATGGGACAGACACTCGAGGTGGGACTGACCGGAAAGAGTCTCCTACGGCAGCCTATCCCTGAGAGCATGCTATACCTCGAGCCATCTGACGAGTGATATGATACGACTGATACTGCTGACAGACTTTACCGAGTCCTACTCCTACAACCTATTTGCCGGCATACAGGCCTATGCACAGGAGCATGACCGCTGGGCAGTCTGCCGTATGCCGCCGAGCTACAAGAGCCAGCATGGTCTCGCCGGCGTGCTGGAGTGGGCCCGAGCGTGGGAGGCGGATGCGATCATCGGACGCTTCGATGCCGGGGACCGGGTCGAGTCCTTCAGAGAGGCAGGTATACTGGCCATAGCACAGGACTACAAGGTGCCGATCCCCTCGCTGCCTGCCGTCACGGGAGACTACTGCGGGACGGGCGAGATGGCAGCAGAGTACTTCATCCGCAAGGGCTTCACCTCCTTTGCCTTCGTTGGCTACCGCGATGTGTTCTGGTCTCAGGAGCGCTACTACGGCTTCCGGTCTTACCTCGAGGAGGCGGGGCTGGCAGATGCTCTGACCGACTACCGTGAGACCTCTATCGACGAGGTGTGGGACTACCGTCAGGAGCGACTGATCAAGTTTCTGGAGGAGCTGCCGCCGGAGACAGCGATCTTCGCCTGCGATGACAATGAGGGGATCCGTATCGCTGAGCTCTGCCGTGTCGCTGACATCGGCATCCCCCAGGACGTGGCGATCCTCGGGGTGGACGACGATCGGACCATCTGTGGTCTAGCGGACCCTCCTCTCTCCAGTATCTCACTAGATGTCGTACAGGGAGGATATGAGACGGCAGCACAGATCGACCGATACCTCTCCCACAAGTCCGACAGGGTGGAGGACGTGGTGGTCCGACCGGTCCGGATCAGCGAGCGCGCCTCGACCAACATCCTCTCCATCAGCGACCGTGAGGTGGCGAGGGCGATCCGCTTCATCCACGACCACTCCACTCACCCGCTCTCCGTGATGGACGTCGTGCGACAGGTCCCCCTATCGCGCCGACACCTGGAGATACGCTTCAAGAGAGCCACACGCCAGACGATACAGAAGTACATCATGAAGTATCGCGTCGAGAAGCTTGCCCATCTCCTGATCAGCAGTGACAGGCCGATCATGGAGCTGGGAGAGGAGATGGGCTTCGGTAGCCCCAAGAACCTCTCCCGCCAGTTTAGGTCCGTCATGGGCATGTCGCCCCAGAAGTACCGACGCCTCCACCACTGCTCCGTCTCCGGGAGCCCAAGTGAGCTCCTAAGAGAGACAGTGGATGAGCGTACGACCAACCCCACACCATGATAGTTATTATGAGAAAAGCAATATGTCTGACCCTGCTGGCCGTGACCGGCACAGTGGCAGTTGCCTCAGCGCAGATCAGCGCAGGAAACGACTCGATCTACAGACTGCCGTACAAGAATACCTATGTAAAGAACGTCTTCGTCACCGACAATGCCTTCCGGACCATGAAGCCCCGGATCACACAGCCCCGCTCATTTGACGAAGCGAGGACGATCCTCCCCTCTCCGATCTGGGAGGGACACGAGGAGGAGATCGGGATGTACTGGGATGCCTGGAGGATAGCTGTCGACAACATTCGTCAGCCGGACCCCGGATCGGGCTTTGTCGCCACTTATATTGACACGGCCTATAATGGGAACCTCTTCATGTGGGACGACTGCTTCATCCTGATGTTTGCCCGCTACGGAGACCGATTCTTCCCCTTCCAGAGGACGCTTGACAATTTCTACGCCAAGCAACACCCCGACGGATTCATCTGCAGGGAGATCAAGGCGGACGGCGCGGACTGCTTCGAGCGATACGATCCCACCTCCACGGGTCCCAACCTGCTCCCCTGGTGCGAGATGGTCTACTACCATCAGTATGGTGATCTCGAGCGACTGCATCGCGTCTTCCCTGTGCTCTGCGGCTACTACGACTGGCTGAGGCTCAATCGCACCTGGCGAAACGGCACCTACTGGAGCAGTGGCTGGGGGACCGGGATGGACAATATGCCACGCGTGCCGGACGGGTACAATCCGATCTACTCCCACGGTCACATGATCTGGCTCGACACCAATCTCCAGCAGATCATGACCGCCTACCAGCTCCTCGAGATGGGCTTCTACATCGAGCGGTGGCAGGAGATCGAGGACTATGAGACCGAGGCGCTGGCACTAAAGGACTATGTCAATACTCAGCTGTGGGACGACAAGAGCGGTTTCCTCTACGATCAGTACCGCGACGGCACCCTCTGCGACGCCAAGGGGATCGGTGCCTACTGGGCGCTGATGACCGACGTACTGGACAGAGAGCGAATGGATCGTCTCGTGGCACACCTGACGAAGGAGAGCGAATTTGCCCGCCCCCACCCCATCCCCTCTCTCTCCGCCGATCACCCCAAGTACCGACCCAATGGTCGCTACTGGCAGGGCGGAGTCTGGCCGGGAACAAACTATATGGTGATCACCGGTCTCTCTCGACAGGGCTACCGCGATCTAGCCTACGACATTGCTTCGAAGCATTATCAGGCGGTACTGGAAGTGTACCGACGGACAGGGACCTTCTATGAGTACTATGCTCCGGAGGCGACTGAGCCAGGATTTATGGCGCGGGATCGCTTCGTGGGATGGGGCGGACTCGCTCCTATCGCTCTCCTGATCGAGTACATGATCGGGATCGAGGCAGACTACCCCGAGGAGACGATCCGCTGGGACATCCACCAGCTGGAGGCACACGGGATCGAGCGATACCCCTTCGGACCAGATGGTATGGTAGACCTGGAGTGTGCTCGGCGAAGCTCAGCCAATGAGCGCCCCAGAGTGACCGTCCACTCCAATGTACCTCTGACCCTCATCCTCACCTATGGGAAGGGGAAGAGCGAAACACTTCGAATCGAGCCGGACCGATAAGGCTGTCAAGTAAAACCATTACGTCGAGTCCCTCTGCATACGGATCAGAAGTGGCTCCGATCTATTACCGGTATTAGTGAACACTTTTACCGGTAATAGTGTTCACTAATACCGGTAAAAGAAAACCCCCTGAGGTAGAAGAGTATTTTCCGCTGCTATACTGCGAATAAGAGACGATAGCATTTCACAGGTCTCAGAGCGAGAGCCGCAGAGAGAGGAGGATCGTCCTCGGTCGGAGGTCGTACCGGTAGGCGTACCTATTGACGGTGTCAAAGGTGAGGTAGCGGTAGGACTGGTGATTGAGCAAGTTGAGCACCCGGAGATCGACCGAGAGAGATTTCTGACGATAGGAGAGTGCGGTACTGAGCTGAGGGAAGGTCCGATCCGGTCCCTCAAATGCGGTGTAGGTAGTGACTCGGCAGTTTGTCTTCCAGATCACCCCCCACAGTAGCGGCACACTCACACCGGCGCGATGGCTGTAGGAGACGACCGGCTGAGCAGAGGTGCCTCCGTAGCTCATCATCGTGCGACTAAGGTTGTACCCGTAGGAGAGCTCCAGTCCTCGGATCGGCGTGGTAGAGAGCTCAGGTGTGACATACATTGTGGTGGAGCTGTAGGGGAGGAGCACCTCATTTTGCATCACCCGATAGTCGGCACGGGAGACTCCGGTATAGAACCGTAGGGCAGTCTTATAGGCGTGGAACCGCTTCGTCACCGTGAGGTCACCACTGTAAAGGTGCGAGGTGTTATCAGTCTGCAGAGCACCGGTGCCGATCATGTCCTCCTCTATCGTCTGAGTCGCGAGGGTATTGCTCCGGATCCGGGTGTAGCCCCCGCTGAGCCGGACAAACCACATCTTCATCGGCTGGCTGAAGCGGTAGTCCCCCGTCACATTGATCATGGAGCTTTCTGAGAGTGTTCCGGAGCCGGTGGTGGTCTGCGTCAGTCCGGTACGAATCGGGGCGGAGAGGAAGGAGGCAGCTCCGCCATAGCCACTGCTGTAGTTGGCACCAAGGCTGACCTCGGAGAAGGGACTCAGCGCAAAGTCCGCCGAAAGAGAGGGGTTGATGGTAAAGATCGGGCGGGAGAGCTTGAGAGGTCGGTCCCCGCTATTGCGGAGCGAGAGGTAGTTGCCCGTGAGTGCCAGCGTGGCATTTAAAACGCAGCGAAGTCCACGCGGACGAGTATAGGTGTATCCTGTCGACAGCCCGAGTGAAGTGGTGCTCACATCGAGGTCATTCAGGGCGGTGCTCTCGGCACCCTCCCGCTCCTGATAGGTCTCCACATGGTCACCCGAGTAGGTCAGTCCCAAGGTGCCGTGGAGCCTGTGCGCCCCCTTAGTCTCACTGAGCGTATAGGTGGCACTCGCCCCGGCAGATCCTCCCTGAGCATACTGCCGAAGAGAGATCTCATCTGCGGATCCGATACCCATCCACTGATCCGGGATCGTCACGAGACTCACCCGCCCCTCCACTCGATGGTTTTGGGTCCCGCGACGGCGGCTGTAGGCGATCTCATCGAGGAAAGAGAGACCACGAGACTGCTTTTGCACAAAGTGGGATCCACCCCCGCCAAGCAAGGTCGGCAGTTGGTCATCAGAGATCTTTCCCCCGAGGACAAAGCTATTACTAAGGAAGTATCCCTCCTGATTGTCCCGATACTCGACCTCTACGCCAGGCAGATGGACGAGAGCAGTGGGATTACTCTCCTCGCTGATCACCGTCCCGTCGGCAAAGTGCCTCTCTATCGCATAGCCGTAGCCGGTAGAGCTGCGTCCATAGCGTGCCTGCACACGGAGCTGCCGATCATCCGAGAGGGCGCGGAGGACCGATCCGGAGACGGAGAGGTCAAGGGGACTGATGTAGAGCTCCCGATCGATCGGCGGCGCAGATGCAGAGGCATCGCCGATCACCCGCTCAGCTAGAGCGGTAGGCGAGTCCCCTCTCACGATCAGATCCAGAGCATCATCCCGAGCACGCTCCGTCTGATTGCCTCCAGATAGCAGCGCCATATACTGCATAGAGTGAGCGAAGAGCATCGACGAGAGCGAGGTGTCGTACCGCACCCTACCCCCATAGCCGATCGCTCCACTCCCCGACCAGATGGGGCGGCTCTTCGCATCCTTCTCCAGTCGGACATTCAACGCCACGTCATTCGTCGGCACGTCCTTATCTATCTTCCGATCCTGATGGTGCCTCATCACGTCCACTGAAGCTACCTTCTTAGCATCCAAGTTTCGCGTCGCCTTGTGGTACTGCCCGCCGAGGAGATCCATTCCCTCGATATAGAAGTGGCTGATCGCCTTACCGAGATAGCTGATCTGTCCCTTGGGATCCACCTCCACACCCGGCAAACGCTTGATCGCATCCTCCAAGGTATAGTCCCCCGCTTCAGTAAAGGAGCTGAGGAGATAGGTGAGCGTATCCGAGCGCTCGATGATCGGATAGGCCTCCACCGTCACCTCCTGCAGCTGTGAGACACGCGGGGAGAGACGGAGCGTTACCTCGTGTCGGTCGGGCGTCAGCGAGAGGCTGTCCGTCTCGTACGAGAGATGACTGATAGAGAGCTTCATCCTCGGGTAACTGCGATCGGATGTGAAGGCGAAGCGTCCTCCCTTGCGGGTAAAGGCAAAGGCGAGGATCTGCCCCTCGTGGCTCAGCGTCACCCGGGCGCCCACGACCGCCTCGCCCTCACCACCGGTTACCCGTCCGGAGAGCTTATACTCCTGAGCAAGAAGCGGGAGAGAGCAAAGGAGGAGCAGGAGCGAGAGGAAGTATCGGCGGGGTCTCATCACTTCAGCTCCAGGGGCTGGGTCGTAGAGACAAGAGGTCGTAGTGTAAAGCCATTGATCATGACGACTCTTTGACCATTGTCGTTACTTCGGACAGTCATCTCGGTGATGCCGTCCATGGGGATCTCCGTCTGACGCGACTTTGCCTTAATGAAATCCTGACGGGTAGTCCGGATCGCCATGGAGCGGTCCGGCTCCGGTAGTGGCGTTGTTGCCTTGGCGAAGCGAACCGCCGTGAAGTGGTGCATTCCCTCGGCATCCTCCGCCTCGAGGATCAGACCGGGCAATCCGTGGAGCTTCCATGGACCAAAGGCGGAGGGGATCCCGGGAGCGTACCGTACAACCCAGGTCCGTCCGCCATAGCTACCCGTGGCAGTCTTGCAGCTATAGCCGCACACCTCCTTGGTCTCCTCTGAGAGGGTCCAGTCGATCGACATCATCGGCTCGGTGTAGGTGTAGTAGGAGAGTGGGATGGTCTCCATAAGCGTCATCTCTCCACGCCCCAGATCCATAGTCACGCAGGGGTCGAAGTAGAAGAGATTGTCCACCGCTGCCATCTGAAGACTCTGAAGGAGACTGTCTGGTCGGGTTGCCTCGGTCATCAGGGAGTCCACCCGATAAGCGGTATAGTCTCGGCAGTAGCTGCGCTGGTCTCCCATCCGGAGCATCACCAGCGTGGAGAGCTCCTGAGGGAGACTCTCGTTATGCTGCTCCTGAGCACTCATAATAGTAACCATAATGTCCAGGCCGCTCTCCCCCTCCTCTGCAGAAGTGGTCGGGCCACTGTAATGATACCGGTAGAGACACTCATACTGGTCTGACGGAGTCTGAGCCAAGAGACAGGGCGAGATGGTCAGCAGTAAGAGCACTGAGATAGACAGCAGAAGCGTACGTAAGTGGGAAGGGTTCATAATCTTGTCTGTTGGTGGTTGATACGTGCGCCAAAGATAGCACATTTTCTCATGACGGAATACACTTCCATGGCTTATATTTGTCTGAAAAGGAGGAAAAGGGTAAATTTGAGGACGGGTGCGGCGGAGAGCGCTGGTCGGTGACCTCTTTATGTCGCTACTCCTCGGAGATCCCACAGCACCTACACGTATATAATAGACACCCCTCGGCTGTGCGACGATCTCCCGAGCCGAGTACAACGTAAACCACTTATGGCCACAAATCCGGAAATCAAGAAGTTTGTCGAGGAGCATAAGGATGCCTTCCTTGAGGATCTATTCTCACTCATCCGCATCCCCTCCATCAGCTCACAGTCATCCCACAAGGAGGATATGGTTCGCTGCGCCGAGCGCTGGAGCGAGATCCTCAAGAGCATCGGTATGGATCGCATAGAGATCCTACCGACTGGAGGACACCCTGCAGTCTTTGCAGAGAAGAAATATAGCGAGGAGGCACCCACGGTGCTCGTCTACGGACACTACGACGTGATGCCGGCAGAGCCGCTTGATGAGTGGAAGCAACCGGATCCCTTCGAGCCGGTGATCAAGGACGGTCTGATCGTAGCTCGTGGATCGGACGACTGCAAGGGACAGTCCTCCACGCAGGTACAAGGACTGAGGACTGCCCTTGAGCTGGGTCTGGTGAAGTGCAACGTCAAGGTGCTCCTCGAGGGAGAGGAGGAGATCGGCTCGATCAATATGGAGAGCTTCCTGAAGAAGCATAAGGATCTCCTCGCCTGTGACGTGATCTTAGTCAGCGACACCGATATGGTGAGCAACGAGGTGCCCTCGATCACCACCGGACTGAGAGGTATGTGCTACTGGGAGGTAGAGGTGAGCGGCCCGAGCCACGACCTCCACTCCGGTCACTATGGTGGTGCCGTAGCTAACCCGATCAACGAGCTGGGGAAGATCATCTCCAAGCTCCACGACGAGGAGGGCAAGGTGACGATCCCGGGATTCTACGATGACGTGATCGATATGACCGAGGAGGATCACAAGCAAGTGGCTCAGATCCCGTACGACGACAAGTCCTACTCCGATGCGATCGGCGTGCCCGGCGTACAGGGCGAGGAGGGCTACGTCACCTACGAGCGCAATAGCTGGAGACCGGCCCTGGATGTCTGCGGCATCTATGGTGGATACACCGGTGAGGGAGCAAAGACGATCATCCCCGCTAAGGCGACCGCCAAGATCTCCACCCGACTCGTAGCAAATCAGGATAAGGATAAGATCATCGCCGCCTTTGAGCCCTATATCAAGGAGCTCGCTCCGGACACCGTGCGTGTCAAGGTGACCAACCTGAGCGGTACCGATGCGTATAATTGCCCGACCGATCTGCCTGCCTACAAGGTGGCAGAGGATGCCTTCGAGGCTGTCTGGGGAAAGCGTCCCATTGCCTATCATAGTGGTGGCAGTATCGGCGTGGTGATCCTCTTTGAGCGGATCCTACAGACGAAGACTATCCTTATGGGCTTCGGTCTCGGATCTGACGGCATCCACTCGCCGAATGAGAACTTCCCGTTGACCAACTTCTACAACGGCATCGAGACGGTTGCGGAGTTTTACGCCCGCTTCGGTCACAAGTAATCTATGTCCTCACTACTGATCCAGAATGTACTCCTGCCCTCCGATGACCGTCGGAGGGCAGATGTACTGATAGAGGGAAGTCGGATCTCTAAGATCGGCTCCGTCTCCCCGGCTGACTATCCGGAGGCAGACCTGATCAAGGGGGACGGACTGGCAATCATACCGGGATTTGTGAATGGTCACACCCACTCGGCGATGACTTTCTTCCGTGGCTACGGCGATGATCTCAACCTGATGGACTGGCTCAATAATATGATCTGGCCCGTGGAGGCTCACCTCACGGAGGAGGACATCTACTGGGGTGCCCGTGTCGCTACACTCGAGATGATCAAGAGCGGCACGACAGCCTTCCTCGACATGTACACCCTCCCTGAAGGGACGGCTCGAGCTGTGGAGGAGAGCGGTCTGCGAGCCAACCTTTCTTATACCCTCTTTGACCGATGGGATGAGGAGCGGGCGGCGCTGGACCGCAAGCGGCTGGAGGAGTACCTTCGGCTCTTCAGCACCTTCTCTGATAGAGTGCAGCTATCAGTCGGTCCTCATGCCATCTACACGGTATCGGCTGAGCAACTCAAGTATGGGTCCGACTTTGCGAAGGCAAATGGACTCCTCGTCCACCTTCACCTCTCGGAGACCTACACCGAGTGGCGCGATTGCTGCGAGAAGTACGGCACGACACCGGTTCGCTTCCTCGATCAGATCGGGGTGCTGTCGGACAACCTTGTGCTGGCTCACGGACTTTGGCTCGACAGCGAGGAGATCCAGATGCTGGCCGATCACGGCTGTAGCGTGGTGCATAACCCTGCCTCGAATATGAAGCTCGCCTCGGGGAGCCAATTCAGATACGAAGAGTTGCGCCGCCGGGGTGTCCGGGTGGGACTGGGGACGGATGGCGTCTCCAGCTCAAATAACCTCGACATGATCACGGCGATGAAGTGCGCCTCCTTTATGGGAAAGAGCTGGAGCGGAGATCCGACGGTGAATAAAGCGGGAGATCTCTTCGACAGCGCCACTCGTATCGGGGCGGATATCCTTCGTCTGGAGAGTGGTCGCATTGAGGAGGGCTATCTTGCCGATGTCTGTCTGGTCGACCTCTCCCGACTCGATATGACGCCGACACACAGCTTGATCTCCAACCTCGTCTACGCCACCAATGGCGACGTCATCGACACGACGATCGTCGATGGGAGGGTGCTGATGAGACACCGTGTCATACCGGGAGAGAGGGAGATCAGGGAGCACTTCGAGGAAGTGTCCAAGGAGCTCTTCCGTCGCAGCGGTGTAGCAGTATAATCATATAATACTCAAGAGATGAATCTACAAGACTATCAGGCAGCCGCCGATTACCTCCGTCCATTTGTACCGGAGGGGACAAAGGTGGCGATCACGCTGGGAAGCGGGCTCGGGAAGCTCGCCGACCGCATAGAGAATGCTAAGGTAATCTCCTACAAGGACATCCCTAACTTCCCCGTCAGTACGGCGGTGGGACATAAGGGCAACCTGATCATCGGTACGCTGGACGGCGCCCCGGTGATCGCCATGCAGGGGCGCTTTCACTACTACGAGGGCTATCCGATGGATAAGGTCACTTTCCACGTGCGGGTCTTCCACCTCTTAGGCATCGAGTACCTCTTTGTATCCAATGCTGCAGGCGGACTTAACACCTCATTCCACGTGGGTGATCTGATGATCATCACCGATCACATCAATTGGCTTCCCAATCCTCTGATCGGGCCCAATATTGATGCCTTTGGTCCCCGCTTCTCAGATATGACCCGCCCCTACGATCGGGGGCTGATCCACGAGGCTGAGAGACTCTCCGGGGAACTGGGAATCTCGCTCCAGAGAGGGGTCTACGTCGGCTGGACAGGTCCCTCCTATGAGACGCCTGCCGAGTGCCGTATGCTCTCCCTCATCGGAGGGGATGCCATCGGTATGAGTACCGTGCCGGAGGTGATCGTGGCCCGGCACTGTGGAATGCACGTCTTCGGGATGTCCTGCATCACCAACGAGTGCTTCAATAATGACCCCGAGTACGTTAATGATGAGAATGATGTGATCCGGGCAGCGGATGCAGCCTCGGACCGCATGACCAAGCTCTTCGGACGACTGATTGCCTCGATCTATGCCTAAGAGTGCCGCAGCCGTTGCTGCTGCCCTACTCTCACTCCTTTGCGCTCTTGCCCACGGGCAGGAGCGCCTTGTGGAGTACGTGGATCCCTTCATCGGGACCACCAATTACGGCACTACGAATCCCGGTGCCCGATGCCCGTGGGGAATCATGTCCGTCACGCCCTTCAACGTCATGGGATCGGACAGCAACACCTACGACAAGGATAGTCGCTGGTGGAGCACACCGTACGAGTGGACCAACTCCTTCCTGACTGGCTTTGCACATGTCAATCTGAGCGGTGTCGGCTGCCCGGATATGGGCTCTCTTCTCCTAATGGCGACGACCGGGCCGCTGGAGCCGGACTACCATAAGTATGGGACCGCCTACAGTGAGGAGCGTGCCGAGCCGGGATACTATGCCGTCCGGCTCGATCGCTACGGCATCTCTGCCGAGCTTACCTCCACTCTGAGGACCGGAGTGAGTCGCTTCACCTTTCCCGCCGGGGAGAGTCACTTGCTACTCAATCTCGGTGAAGGGCTGACGAATGAGTCGGGGGCTTTCCTTAGGCGAAAGAGTGCGACTGAGATCGAGGGGATGAAGCTGCTGGGAAACTTCTGCTACGATGTTCCCCAGGCGGTCTATCCGATCTACTTTGCCCTCCGTGTGTCCAAAGTTCCGAAGCGCACCGGCTGGTGGAAACATCAGCGCCCGATGACTGCCGAGGCGGAGTGGGACCAGCACGCCGGCAGGTATAAGGTCTACACAAAGTACGGACGGGAGATTGCCGGCGACGACATAGGCGCTTACTTCACTTACGATACAAGTGAGGGGGAGTCGATCGAAGTCCGACTTGCCGTTTCTTTCGTCAGCACAGAGAATGCCTGGCAAAATATGGAGGCGGAGACGGCGAAGCTCTCTTTCGCTCAACTCCGGGAGCGTGCCTCCTCAAGCTGGGAGAAGGAGCTGAGCCGCATCACCGTGGAGGGCGGTACTGAGGAGCAGCGGAAGGTCTTCTACACAGCACTCTACCATACGATGATCCAGCCGAGCATTCTCCAGGATATCAATGGTCAGTACCCGGCTATGGAGAGCGACAGCGTGGGACAGACAGCACACGACCGGTATACCATCTTCTCTCTCTGGGACACCTACCGCAACGTTCACCAGTTGATGACCCTGGTCTATCCGGAGCGGCAGCTCGATATGGTTCGGTCGATGATCGATATGTACCGCGAGGGGGGCTGGCTGCCACGATGGGAACTGATAGGGCGTGAGACGCTCACGATGGAGGGAGATCCCGCCATACCGGTAATCGTCGACACGTGGCTCAAGGGGCTTAGAGGCTACGACATAGAGACCGCCTATGAGGCGATGCTTAAGTCTGCTATCCTACCGAGTGAAGCAAATCTCCTGAGGAGGGACAACGATGACTACCTCCGACTCGGATATGTACCTCTTAGGGGAAAGTACGACAACTCGGTTTCCCATGCACTCGAGTACTACGTAGCGGATCATGCACTAAGCATCCTCGCCGACTCACACGGGCACAAGGAGGAGGCTGAGCGATTCTACAAGCAGAGCCTCGGCTACAGGCACTACTTCGATCCGGCGACGAAGACGCTTCGGCCTAAGCTACCTGACGGCTCTTTCCTATCGCCCTACGACCCTGAGCTGGGGAAGAACTTTGAGCCTAATCCCGGATTTCACGAGGGTTGCGCTTGGAATTACGCTTTCTTCGTCCCCCACGACATCCCAGGGCTGGTCCGTCTTCACGGCGGGCAAGAAGCCTTCGTCCGTCACCTGCAGAGCGTCTTTGATGAAGGGCACTACGACCCCTCCAATGAGCCGGACATTGCCTATCCCTACCTCTTCACCTACTTCAGCGGCGAGGAGTGGCGGACACAGCACTTAGTTAGCGAATTGCTGGCAAAGCACTTTCGAGCAACGCCTGACGGGATCCCGGGAAATGACGATACCGGCACTATGTCCGCCTGGGCGGTCTTCTCCATGATAGGTCTCTACCCCGACGTACCCGGCGTACCTGAGTATGCCCTGACGGCACCCACCTTTGATCGGATCACGATCCGGCTCGACCCGACCTGGTACGGCTCCGACCGACTCATCATCGAGGGGGCACCGCGAGACGCAAAGAGCTATGTCAAGGGGATACGCTTCAATGGCAAGCCACTCAAACGTCACAGGATCTCGCACGAGATACTGCGGCAGGGCGGCGTGCTGAGCTACGAGTACTAAGTCATGAGCTTAGAGCGAGATATTGCGCGGAAGTTCCTCTACAGCGAGACTGCGAAGCCCCGGCTGCGACCGGTGGTGAAGGTCTCGACCATAGGGATCGCCTTGGGGATCCTGCTGATACTGATCTCCTTCTTCATCATCGACGGTTTCAAGCAAGAGATACGGAGCAAGATCGATGGCTTTATCGGCAGTGTGAAGATCTCCAATCCGGACAATACATTCAATAGGTACACCGTTCCGCTGGATCTCCCCGAGGGTCTGACCGACAGCCTGACGGCGATCGCCCGAAGTCGTGACCCCAAGGCTGCAGTCTACACATTCGCCGATGAGATGGGCCTGATCAAAGTCGACTCCACCTTCCGAGCAGTTGCCTTCCATGGTGTGGACTCACTCTTCAATGCCGACTTCTTTGCGAAGTATATGGTTGAGGGAGAGATTCCACGCTTTACGGGCGAGTCGGATGAGGAAGTGCTGATGTCGACAACACTGGCAAAGCTCTTTGACTTAAAAGTGGGCGACCGCTGCCTCTCCTACTTCACTGACGGGGAGAGCTTCAAGGTACGGCGTCTCATTGTGTCCGGACTATTTTACACCGGATTTGAGGAGTACGATCAGGCACTGCTGGTGGGGGATATCCGGTTGGTCCGGTCCGTCGCCGGCTTCGACGACGACCAGGTCGGGGGCATACAAATACACCTGACCGACCACAATCAGGTCGGACAGGTCTTCGATCACTGCTTCGACTACTTAGCGGAGCGCAATGGGCGGTATGAAGAGCGATACACGATGTTCACCTCCGAGGAGCTCTACTCGGGCATCTTCAGCTGGCTCGGTCTCTTGGACGCCAATGTCTATATGATCCTCGTGCTTATGATCGTCGTCGCCGGCATTACGATGATCACCGGCATCATCGTCCTTGTGTTGGAGAAAGTGCGCGCCATCGCTCTCCTCAAGACGCTCGGTCAGTCGGATAAGTCGCTGAGGAGGGTCTTCCTCCACATATCGGCATTCGTGCTGGGGCGAGGGGTGCTGTGGGGCAATGCCCTTGCGCTGCTCCTTGCCGGCATACAGATGACCTGGAAGCCACTAAAGCTCGACCCCTCACAGTATTACACCGCCTATGTGCCGATGGAGATCCGCTGGGAGACCCTTCTCTTCACTAATCTCATCATCGTCATCTCTGTCCTGCTCTTGGTGCTGATCCCCACACGGGTGATCGGCAAGATCCACCCGGCACAGGTCCTAAGATTTGAGTAAAACTAATAGAGTATATACCATATGTCTACAACCAATCTCAGCAACTACGACCCCACGACCATTCCTGACGCGACCGGCAAGAGAGTCGCAGTCGTCGTATCGGAGTGGAATGATCAGGTCACCAATAGCATGGCCCAGGGCGCCATCGACACGCTCAAGGAGTATGGCGTGCGGGAGGAGGATATCCTCGTGGAGTATGTGCCCGGAAGCTTCGAGCTCATCTACGGCTGCAACCGAATGCTACAGACAGAGGAGTTAGACGCGATCCTCGCCATCGGCTGTATCGTCCAGGGCGAGACACCCCACTTCGACTACCTCAGCCAGGCGGTTGCCGTCAATCTCGGCAAGCTCAATGCCGACACCATCGACGTGCCGATCATCTTCGGTGTCCTCACCACCAACACCATGGAGCAGGCGACCGACCGCTCCGGCGGTAAGCATGGCAATAAGGGCATCGAGGCAGCCGTCACAGCCCTTAAGCTCATCGGCCGCTTTGGCAGATAAGCACGGCACACTACTATGAGAAAAGGCTTCTGCAGATGCAGAGGCCTTTTTTCTTTTTAGATATAAATGAGATACCCCGCGAGTCCGGAGAGGATCATCAGCAGGATGGGATGTACCCACCGCTTAAGCATACAGACAAGGCAGACGAGGAAGAGGACAATACTCCATACGTCGATGAAGTTGTCCGGGGTCATCAGGAGCAGAGCGGCAGAGGCGATGAGCCCCGCCGTCACCGGTCGGATGCCGACAAAGAGTCCCTGCACATGCTTATTGTCTATGAAGCGCCTGTAAGCGCGGCTGATGAGGAAGCAGAGGACAAAGGAGGGAAACATCACCGCCAGTGTGGCTGCGACTGAGCCGAGCGCATTCCCTCCTGTGACGGTATAGCCAATATAAGTAGCGCTATTGATCCCGATCGGACCCGGTGTCACCTGCGAGATGGCGACGATGTCGGTGAATTCCTGCATTGTCAGCCAGTGGTAGTGCTCCACCACTTCCTCCTGGATCAGCGGCAGCATGGCATACCCCCCGCCAAAGCCAAGGAGACCAATCTTAAGGTAGACCCATATAAGCTGCAGGTAGATCATCCCTTATCCGGCTCATCAGTGTGTCGCACTGACTTGCGTAGCACGACAGAGTAAAACCATCCTCCCAGTGCACCCACAATAATGACCACAACGGGGCTCACCCCGCCAAGCCAGATCAGCAGGGCCGAGGTGATAGGGATCCATAGCCAATAGTAGGGAAGTCGAAGCCCCCGCCAGAGCTTCACCACCGGTGCTACGATCAACGCGACAACTGCGGGACGAATGCCATTAAAGATCGCATCGACAGTAGGATTATCTCTATAGGAAACGGCAAAGATGGCGATCGTCAGCATAATGAGGAAGCTCGGCAGTGTCGTCGCAATACCTGCAAGCACTGCTCCTATCGGACCCGCCAGTCGCATACCTATAAATATGGAGATATTGACTGCAAATACCCCCGGCAGCGACTGTGTCAGCGCCAGTAAGTCAATAAACTCCTCATCCTCGAGCCAGTGGTACTTCTCCACTACCGTCTCGCGGATCATCTCGATCATTGCGTATCCTCCACCGAAGGTGAAGCCACCGATGACAAAGAATGAGCTGCAGAGTCGCCAAAGGAGCCGAGAGCGAGTCTCCTCCTTCGCCTCCTTGGTGTCAGAGGTCATAAGGGATCAGTTATCAAAGCTCTCCCAGATGATAAATACCGGTCGATCAGTTCGGATCGCCTTCTTCATCGGAGTCAGTTCGCCACTCTTGCGGTCCCGCTTATAGAAGCTCACCAGCGAGTCGTCTCTCTGAGCAACGGCGATATAGCTGTCGTCGGGGCTGATCGCGAAGTGACGGGGATGACGTCCCGTGGGTGTAGTCGAGAGGTAGGAGAGCCGCCCACTCTGCTTATCCACACGGAAGGCGATGATCGCATCCTGTCCACCGTCCCGATGGCTGGTGTAGAGGAAGTGGCCGTCGTGGCTGAGGGCAATGTGTCCCCCGCTCTTCCCCGTGCGGTGGGTGGATATGCGCTGGATCTCAGTCAGTACGCCGTTGTCGTTGCGGTAGACAAAGATCTGAGGAGTGAATTCGCAGACGACGTAAGCAAACTTGTCGTTCTTACTGAGGATGATATGCCGGGGCCCGGTGCCCTTGGGGAGTGTGATCTGATTGGCATCAAGGGTGATCGGCGGCGTATCGGTGTGGATGCCGAAGTGGAGGACCTTATCCAGTCCCAGGTCGGTAGCAAAGAGCTGTGAGCCGTCCGACGTGAAGTAGACCGAGTGGGGGTGAGACACGCCCTTATCCCCTATCTGAATATGCCAGTCTACCGGTGCCAGCACACCCTTGCTGTCACTCTCCGTGAGGCTTATGCTCCCTCCTGCATAGTTGGCCGACACCACATAGGAGCCATTGGTCGTTACATAGGTGGGACCCTCTCCTATGGTGTAGGTCTTGCTGAGGAGGTTAAGCTCACCGCTACTGGGATCAAGCTTGTAGGAGGAGAGCGTCGACTCACGCTCCGTCTCGTTGGTCACAAAGAGCGTGCGGCGATCCTTGCCGAGCACCATAAAGGAAGGCGAAGCCGCCGAGACTGTACCGGTATGCTCCATAGCCATAGTGACCGGATGAAGGGTAAAGCTCTGTATCTCCCCTTCCTCAGGCGTACTTCCGAGCGATGCGACAAGCATAACGTAGTGATGATCCGTCGTAGTCTCCGCAGCCTCATCTCCATACTCATGGGTGGTCTGACGGAGCAGCCCGCAGCCGGTGGTGAGGAAGGCGGCAAGCGAAGCGACGATGGCAGGACGAAGTATCTTGGCGTAAGTATTCATATTTATCTCGATTGGACTATTTATCATCTCTTCTCACCTGGGTGCGACGAGCAGCCAGATCCCTCAGGTCGAGGAAGTTCTTAGCGGTATCAAACTGATCAGCGGCATGGTACGAGGAGCGCACGAGCGGTCCGCTCTCCACATGCTTGAGACCGATCGCCCTACCCTCCTCGGCATAGACCCTGAAGCGGTCCGGGTGGATGTACTCCACGACAGGGATATGCTGGCGCGTGGGACGGAGGTACTGACCGATGGTCATCGTCTGCACGCCTACATCGTAGCAGTCGCGCATCGTCTCCAGCACCTCCTCCTCTGTCTCGCCGAGCCCAAGCATAATGCCGGTCTTAGCGATGAAGCCCTGGTCAGCTATGTGTCTCAGCACGTCAAGGCTCCCATCGTAGGTTGCCCGGTAGCGGACATGCGGGGTCAGGCGTCGGACGGTCTCCACATTATGTCCCACCACATCAGGACCCGCCTCGAGGACTGTATCGACAGCACTCATGTCCCATCTGAAGTCCGGTATCAGCACCTCGATCTTTGTCTCCGGTGAGAGCCGACGGATGGCACGGACCGTCTCGGCCCAGTGTGCTGCGCCACTGTCCACCAGATCATCCCGATCCACCGAGGTGACGACGGCGTAGCGTAGACCCATCTCTCGGACGCTTCGAGCTACGGACTCCGGCTCGTCAGGATTGAGGGCCGGCGGCTTACTCATGTAAGCGGTGGCGCAGAAGCGGCAGCGCCGGGTGCAGTAGTTTCCCCCGATCATAAAGGTGGCGGTACCGTGACTCCAGCACTCCGCCCGATTGGGGCACTTACCGCTGGCGCAGATCGTATGTAGCCCGCCAGATGTGATGGTGTGGGAGGTATGGCTGTAGCTATCGGTGCTGCTGAGATCGATCTTTAGCCAGGCCGGCTTACGTGGTTCGTCTCTCATCATGGACGAAGGTGGGTAATGAAGTGATCGGTGATCTGGCGGTAGAGGTGATTGCGGGTATTTCCACCGTAGATACCGTGATTCTTGTCCGGATAAACGAGCATCCGGAAGTCCTTGTCCGCCTCCACAAGGGCGGGGACGAGGTGCATCGTATTCTGGAAGTGGACATTGTCATCCGCCGTACCGTGGCAGATCAGCAGTGCGCCCTCCATCCCCTTGATATAGGTTGCGACAGAGGTCTGCTCGTAGCCCTTAGGGTTCTCCTGCGGAGTTCGCATGTACCGCTCGGTGTAAATGGTGTCGTAGAGGCGCCAGTCGTAGGGCGGAGCGACAGCGACACCGGCACGGAAGGTCCCCTTGCCGCGTGCCATCGTCATCAGGACATTGTACCCGCCGAAGCTCCAGCCGAAGATACCGATCCGGTCACCATCGACGTAGGGCAGCTTCCCGAGCGCATGCGCCGCCTCGATCTGATCCTGACTCTCGAGATATCCCATGCGGAGGTAGGTGCACTTCTCGAAGTCACTACCACGACCTCCCGTACCGCGCCCGTCTATGCAGGCGACGACGAAGCCCTGAGTGGTGAGGTACTCCTCCCAGCCGAAGGAGAAGTCATTGAGCGCCGACTGCGATCCGGGACCACTGTACTGCGTCATCACGACCGGGTAGCGCACCCCCTCTCTATAGTCAGTCGGGCGCATCACCCAGCCATTGAGCCGCTGACCACTCTCAGTCTCCAGGGTGATAAACTCTCTCTTGCCGTAGGTGAGCGGGGCGATCCGCTTGGCGAGTGCAGCATTGTCCTCCAGCACCCGAAGCTCCTTCCCGTCCTTGGTACGGTGAATGGTGTAGCGCGGCACCTCAGTAGCGGAGGAGTGGCTCAGCAGGTAGTAGCTCATATCGTCGCTGAAGGTGACATCGCTCGACCCCGACTCCGGAGAGAGGAGGCGGGTGCGCCCCTTTGCATCCCTCGCCACCACGACCCGATCCATCGGTGTGGGTGAGGCAAGCCGGTAGTAGATCTCTCCCGATGGAGATACGCCATAGAGCTCCTCCACGTCAGCATCCTCATCCGTCAGCCGTCCGGCGAGGTTGCCCTCGGGGGTATACTTGTAGACTCTCGGACGACCGTCCCGCTCGCTGACGAGGTACGCTGCCGAGGGCGTGATCTGCATCTGCAGCACCTCCGCATGCTCATCTATGTACTTGTCGTCCTTGTCCTGCAGCCAGAGTCGGGCGATACGGCTACCGGGATTGACCCTATAGATACGGAGGTCGTTCTGATTGCGATTAAGGGTAAAAACATAGAGCTGCTCGCCCTCAAATCCGAGCCTCGGGATGTAGAGCTCTTCTTCGCCCAGTTCCTTCTCCATGACCGGCACATTGCGCCGATTGTCCACCTCGTAGAGCCAGAGGGAGACCTTGGAGTTCTCCTCCCCTGCCTTGGGGTACTTATAGGAGTAGATATAGGGATAGCCGCCCTTGCCATACATCGTCATACCGATCATCTTGACGGTGCTCTCGTCAGTCTTGGCATAAGAGAGGTACTTGCTATCCGGGCTCCAGCTCAGCAGGCGGGTCAGATAGAGCTCCTCCTCGTAGACCCAGTCGGTCACGCCATTCATCACGTGATTGCGCTTCCCGTCCGTCGTCACCCTGACCTCCGTGTCGTAGTCAAACTTCTTTATGTACAGGTCATTGTCGATCACATAGGCGCACATCTTACCATCGGGGGAGAAGGTGGGGATCCGCACCTGCCCCTTCGTCTCATTGAGGGGAGAGATCATATTGCGCCGTACATCGTAGTGGTACGCCGTATAGGAGCGACTACGCCGGTAGATCGGCGTCGTCTCCCGCAGGATGATCATATGGAAGCCATTGTCGCTGATGAGATAGTCGTCAAAGGTCTCGAAGGAGCACTCCCGTGCCTTGGCGGTATCGAAGAGTATCGCCTCCTCCTTCCCGGTCGCATAGGAGTAGCGCACCACCCGCTTATGGTCCGGACTAATCACCGTGAAGGAGTTGCCGTCGCCACGGAGGGAGCGGAAGCCACTGCCTGCGCTGCGAGGGTAGTAGACCCCGCGATTGATGTCCGGTAGCGTGAGGCGACCGGACTTTTCCTGAGCAACTGCGGGCATACTGCCGACCATCATAGCGACAGCTGCCACACCGATAAGGATCTGTGATAGCTTCATGAGTAAGGTACTTGAGGTAAGCTGTTCGTTCTTTTCATGTCTCGCAAATATACCTTTTTCTCTCGTCCCCTATCGTAAGGGAGCTCTACGGCTAATGTCAAATGAGTATTCGGTCAATTTATCCACTCGTTTCTACTACAAGAAAAAGTGAAATGACGGCTTGATCAATATTGTCAATCCTTTTCGTGCCTCTATGGTGTTGGGAACGCTGACTCAGGCAAGTCGTATACAATTGTCAATAACTTCATCAAGTAGCAGATAGAGGAAGTCTTTGCGATGAACATCTACATCAACAATTTCCCCAACCCGTCGGAGATTACTTATTACAATCACTTACGTAATCATCTTGATGCCTATGAAGCAAAGCCTCAATCCTTTATAATTAACTTGGATAACCCACGTAAGAGTCATCGGTGCATTCAGATAATCCCTGCATTTATAACCGATGTCTCCGATGTCCATGAGAGTGCTTATACCATTATGCTTAATCTCAACCGTACGTGGACTCAGAAGCAGGGGGACTTCTTTGTGGAATCGCCAATCATCCTACTGGCTGCCATCATCTGGTATCTGAAGAGTTACGAGAATGGAAAGTACTGTACCTTTCCCCACGCAATCGACTTCCTCAATCGACCATATGCTCAGATATTCCCGATTCTGACTTCATATGATGAGCTTGCTAACTACCTCTCTCCCTTTATGGATACTTGGGAGGGTGGAGCTCAAGACCAATTGCAAGGACAGATAGCATCCGCAAAGATACTGCCCTCACGTATGATTTCGCCTGCTCTCTACTGGGTGATGACAGGGGATGATTTCTCACTAGACATTAATAACCCTAAAGAGCTAAAGTTACTTGTAGTTGGCAATAACCCCGACCATCAAAACAGCATCTATTCTGCAGCTCTTGGTCTGTACAATAGCCGTATTGTAAAGCTCATCAACAAGAAGCATCAGCTGAAGAGTTCAGTGATTATAGATGAGCTACCAACTATCTACTTCCGTGGATTGGATAATCTCATCGCCACTGCCCGAAGTAATAAAGTGGCAGTGTGTTTAGGCTTTCAGGATTTCTCTCAGCTCACCCGTGATTATGGGGATAAGGTCAGTAAGGAGATACAGAATGCGGTGAAGAATGTGTTCTCTGGGCAAGTGGTTGGAGAGACTGCTAAGACCCTTTCGGAGCGTTTCGGGAAAGATCTACAACTTCGACAGTCCATGATAATTAACCGCAACAATAAGTCTACCTCAATATCCACACAGATGGATAGTCTTATCCCTACCCCGAAGATTAGTAACCTCACACAAGATATGTTTGTTGTTGAAGTTTCTGACAACTTTGATGAGAGGATTGAGCAGGAGATTTTCCAAGCAGAGATTGTGGTGGACTCAGCCAAGGTCTCCGCTGAAATGAAGCAGTACCAGTCTATCCCTACAATAGCAGAGTTCACAAATGAAGATGGCTCCGATGGTCTTCAAGAATCCATCGAAGCGTACTATCGTCAAGTCAAACAAGAAGTCCTCTTCCTCGTGGATAGCGAAATCTCTCGCATCAAATCTGATTCTTCACTGTCTCATCTCATTAAGGAATAAATATACAGTTCGAAAACTATACAAATTTAGAGCTTAATTCCCTCTTCATGGCTTTGGAGTACATTGTCTATACCGATCTTCTTCTTAGGGCGCTTGCGGATAGTGTAGCGCAGGAGAATCCAAGGACGGAAACTGAGATTCGTTTGCTTGTCCCAATTGTAAGACTTAAAGGATCCTGTCTCTAAATAGGTCTCAGTCGTAAGTGCACCTGTAAAGTTCTGTAGTGCTACAGCAATGTAAAAGTTTGGAGTAATATTGTAATTAATCTGCACCTGAGCATAGGTCGGCGATAAGTAATGTGTCCTCGACTGTGGTGTATAACTATACTTTTGCCAATTAATATCAGCTCCAAACATCCACTTCCCTTTAAACCACCACACACCAGCATTAATAAGTGGAGTCGTTTGTACTCCCTGCGCCTCAAAATAGTAACGATTTTGTCCCCCGCCGACATAAGCGTAGCTCAAACCATCGCTAAAGTTGTAGTTAATATTTGCTCCCCAATATAAGAAATCAAACTTCCCATCATTCTGATAGGTATTGACCCGAACTCCCTTATCCATATACGAGTATTGGGTAATCCTATCAGTATAGTGATTATAACTAACAGTCAATGGAGTGAGAACAAAACTACCCAAACGCAGTCGGTAATTAAGTCCCACTGTGTGTATCTGCTCAGGAGTGAGTTTATGATTTCCTTTGGTAATCACAAAGGGGTCACTAGAAGTATTGTAAGGATTGAGTTGTCCTACACTTGGACTCGCATTGGTCAGATTATAATTTAGACGGATAGTATTTCTCCTATCTATTACATAGTTACCTGAGAGGGCAACCCTTGGTCTCCAGTAGCTATTCTTTTCTTCACCTGCCTCCAGCCAAATACCCTCCAATCCTAGTGACAACATATAATGGAGTTCACCTATTTTACTAGAGAAAGAAGCATAAAGGTACTCATCAAATCGCTTGTGATTAAATATAGGCAGTTGCTCGCTTACCAGCCCAATCTTATCATTAATCCAACGCGAGTTACTGCCAATGTCAATATTGCTCCCACTCTCCCATTGCTTGGTGTAATTGGCTTCAAGATTCATCGAGAAACGCTGATTGTCATACTTAAATAGGTACTTATCCTCTGATCGACCACTATACGCCTCTATACGGTCACCCTTTAATTTATTGCTATTCTTGTTGTAACCATATCTTGCCTGTAGCAGAGATTTGTCCCTAAATTCGTGCTGATAAAAGAGTCCACCCGTAAGGATATAGCTATCATCTATACTATTAGAGGAGAGAGCAAAAGGAGTTTCCAAAGCTTGTCTTAGGAGCCCCTCCCCTCTTACTTCGCTAAGATTTTTCCTCTTATTGCCGTAAAATTGGGCTGCCATGTAGTCCCTTTCTCCGATTTGCCACTTAAGCATAATGTCGCCATTCACACCACGATTATTGAGGGTATTCGTCCCCCTACTCGCTTTATGAAATTCACTACTCTCCTGCCACTGTTCATAATTGCTATCTTGATTGAGAGTACCATTGAGAGACAAGCGACCAAATAGAGAGACCTTAGTACTTCCTACCTCAAAATATCCTACCCCAAATCCATTGCCAGGCAAGATGTCACTTCTCGCTGCCAATTGGAAGAATTGATAAGGACGGCGCTTGCTCTTCAATTTGACATTGAGCATACTCTTGTATCCCATCTGGAGGTAGCGTGCACTCACCACCTCTACCACCTCTACAGAAGCAATATCCTCAGGATCGATAGGGTTTACTCCAGTATTTACAGGTTTACCATCTACCAATACAACAGGGCTAGAACCATCCTCCATTTTGATGCTCTGCAGTGCTGTATTTACACGTAATCGAGGTATTTCGCTCAGTGCTACAAATGGATTGCGACTCTTTTTCGCCTTTTCACTCAGGTAATAGACCTCTCCCGTAGCTGTCTGCCTAACTCGGTCACCGACTGCCATCACCTCTCCAAGCATCATAGCACTATCAGGTTGAAGGACACACCGTAGATCCATTATATCTTTCTCAAAAGTTAAGGTCTGGGCATACTCAGCAAATCCCAATGCATGAATCTCTAGCATAAAAGTGCCTATAGCGACATTCTCAATCGAGAACTTCCCATCCTCATTAGTAAGAGCAAGAGCTACAAGTCGATCTCCTTCTGAGAGTATCACCTGAGCTCCTATGATAGACTCTCCCTCTTCAGATACCACAATTCCTGAAAACTGATTTTGAGCATACATGCTTTTTAAGCATAGAAACACAAAAAACAGTCCCCAAAAGCCCCTTCTGTAGTTTAACAACATGGCAATTACAACAAATCGGTTTACTTTAATCTTGTTCTTTTTCTAACTCATTCTTAAGCTTATGTGGTCTTGTTGAAGTCAAATGTACTGACACACACTACAAAACTAACAAAATAGTTATAGAGTATTCTGAAACGGGAAAAGTGGCTAATTTGCATTTTGATGTGCTGGGATGGTAGGGCAAAAGAGATTACCTTTGTTAAGTGGAGGATAAATAACAGATCTGGCTGTAGTTTTAGAGTATGGAAACAGCAGATATAAAGATGATGTCTGCAAACTAATACCGGTATTAGTGATCACTATAGTCGGTATTAGTCGACACTATTACCGGTAATAGTTAAGTCTAATACCGGTAATAGAAATGGAGGAGTGGTAACTGCTGGCTTCCAGGTCGGTGTAGGCGTGTCTCTGGAGTCCTCAGCGGGACCATAGTTCCGATGGCTATTCCTTGGGCGTTTGCCCTACTTCCCAAGCCCGTGGGAAAAGAGCTCAAATATTGCGCATTTGTGGAGGTGGGAGAAAAATTGGAACTTTGTGTCAGCCTGCCACAGATGTCTGTGGCATGAACTTCGTGCAACTAACTATGAATAAGATACTCCCTCTCCTAACAGCGAGTCTCCTCGGGGGGCTCTGCCTCTCTGCCTCTGCTCAGAGCGACAAGACGACCACCGCCGACCCTCATCTCGCTACCTCTCGAGCCATTGATATATACAGGAGTGTGCTGGGTAATGTCTCTACACTCTACGTCGATACCTTTGATATGGAGAAGGTGACCGCCCAGGGGCTCAATATGACGCTCTCTCAGCTGGATCCCTACACCAATTTTTTCCCTGAGACAGATCGGGCGGACTTTGCCTTCATGACCACGGGGGAGTATGGCGGCATCGGCGCCTATATCCTGCAGGTGGACTCAGTGGTTTACGTGCGGGAGCCGATGCCGGGCTCTCCGGCCGCTAAGGCGGGACTGAGACCTGGAGATGCCTTCCTCGAGATCGACGGCAAGAGCGTCGTACCGGGGACTTCGTCCCTGATCAGCAATAAGCTGAAGGGACCGATCGACACCGATGTGCAGGTCTGTATCCTCCCTGTCGGGCAGACCGAGCCGGTGGAGAAGACACTGACGCGAGCTAATGTGGTGGTGGACCAGGTGGTCTACAGCGCCATCTATGGCGATCGCATCGGGTACATTAGGCTAAGCTCCTTTACCGACAAGAGTGCTGCTGACGTGCGGCGTGCTTACGAGCGGCTGAGCAGCTCGGGGAAGCTTAAGGGACTGGTGCTGGATCTCAGGGGGAATACCGGCGGCGTGCTGGACGGTGCGATAGATATCGTGGGGATGTTTGTCCCCAAGGGAACCAAGGTGATGGAGACCAAGGGTCGTCTGCCCCAGTCCGGGCAGGAGTACCGTACCTCGGCTGACCCGATCAGCCTTGACCTCCCCCTGACCGTGCTGATCAATGGCTCCTCCGCCTCTTCCAGCGAGATCGTCGCCGGCTCTCTGCAGGATCTGGACAGAGCGGTGCTGATAGGGAGTAAGAGCTTCGGGAAGGGTCTGGTGCAGTCGACCCGTCCCACCCCTTACAACGGTATTCTCAAGGTAACGGTAGCTCGATACTACATCCCGAGCGGACGATGCATCCAGCAGCTGGACTACAGCCACCGCAATCCCGATGGCTCGGTGGCAGCCGTACCGGATAGTCTCACGAAGACCTTCCACACCGCTGCCGGTCGTATCGTGCGTGACGGCGGCGGCATACGACCTGACATTAAGGTGGAGGACGAGGTACTCACGGAGCCCATTCTCTCACTCTCTCGTAAGGGGACGCTTTTCCGATACGCCACCCGGCTCGCCGCCAAGCGCCCTGCCCCTAAGAGTAGCCGAGAGATCAGCGTCAGTGCGGACGACTACGAGGCTCTGGTGGATACGCTGGAGGCCAGCCACTTCACCTACGGTGAGATGAGTGCCAAGGCACTCGAGCAGCTGAGAGAGCTGGCTGACTTTGAGGGCTATGCTGAGGAGAGTAAGGCTGAGTTTGATGCACTGAAGGCAAAGCTGACCCCTTCGCTCCGGAGGGACATAGCACCGCATAAGGAGCTGGTGCTGGATCTGCTGCGAGGGGAGATGGCGATGTACTACTTCGGCTCCCAGGGCTACTATGCGGTGATGATGGAGACTGATCCCTCGCTAAGAGAGGCGGTAAAGCTGCTGGAGGAGCCGCAGAGATACCGTGAGCTACTCACTCCTAAGGGCAAGAGCGATGGCAAGGAGTAAGGGCGGACTGGTCTACTCGACCGGTAAGGAGACGATGGCTTCGCTCCTCGAGGGACTTTCCCTGAGAGATGAGGAGGAGACACTCCCGAAGGAAGATCAGGAGCTTAGGGTGCGGATCGAGCGTAAGGGACGCAAGGGGAAGACAGTGACGCTGATCAGTGGCTTCGTCGGACAGACTGCTGATCTGGAGGAGCTGGGCAAGGAGCTAAAAGCAAAGTGTGGCATCGGGGGGAGTGTCAAGGAGGGAGAGGTTATCCTCCAAGGGGAGCTGGTCGAGAGAGTGGTCGCGCTCCTGAGAGAGATGGGATATACGAGGACGCGGGGATAGTAATGGACAGGATGACACTCACGGTATACTCTGCCTCTGCAGGAAGTGGCAAGACATACAACTTGGTCAAGGAATTTCTGTTGCTCCTTTTTCTTAATCACTATGCCCCACACTCAGATCTCGGAGAACGCAATCTGAGATCTGAGCTAAGGGGAGAGCCCTACTTTGGATTCCAGGGGATCTTAGGTGTCACTTTTACAAAAAAAGCGACCCTGGAGCTCAAGCAGAGGATCCTCCGCGAACTGATCCGCCTTGGTGGAGTGCAGGCTGGGGAAGAGATCACCGGCATCTCCAAGGATGTTATCATGGAGCTGAGCGGACTGGTCGGCAAGACAGTGGGGGAACTGAGTGATGACCTGCCTCGCCTCAGCAAGCACGCCGTGAAGCAGATCCTTGAGGACTACAGCCACTTCAACGTCCGCACCATCGACTCATTCTTCCAGGAGGTGCTCCGATCACTGCGTCACGAGATCACAGGTCAGAGCGTCTCCGGCTCCTACCAGATCGAGCTGAATGTGGAGGAGGCTGTCAACCTCGCCATCGATAACCTAAAGCTCGAGATGGACGCCGACACCTACGGCGAGATATCCAAGGTGGTACTGACCTTACAGAATAGCTCGATCGGCAAGGAGAAGCAGGTGGACCCCTTCAAGGAAATCGCTGACATTGCTAAGCACCTCATCAATGGCGATGAGTGGGAGCAGATGAGAGACCTGCTTAAAGTCAACAGCGTGCCAGAAATTCAGAGACAGATAGATCAAGTCATCCATGATACGGAGAAGGAGTTTGAGAAGATCGTAGCGATCGGTCAGCAGCTACGGGGGTATGATCTGTCGAGATGGAAGACGAGGATCAACATGCTGCTGAGCACCGAAGACATTATATCCGGCTTTGTAGATGGTAAGCTAACAAGCGAAGTGGTGAGTTCGTGGGAACTGACCAAGAAGCAATCTTACTTAGCAGAAACGGTCTATCCTCTGAGGTCTCAAGTGAGTAAATTGCTCGATGAGGATAAGATGAGGACATACATCTCAGCCTGTCTTCTCTCAGACTACCTTCCCTATCTATCTGTGCTTACTGAGATGGTACGCGCCGTAGAGGAGTATGAGCATCAGAATCACCTGCTCCTTATCCCCAGGGTTAATCAACTCCTTGATCAGATCATAGACGGAGACGACACCCCCTTTGTCTACGACCGAGTGGGTGTGCGACTGCACCACTTTGTAATCGATGAGTTTCAGGACACCTCCAGGCTGCAATGGTCCAATTTCCGACCGCTCATCGACGAGGCTCGCAGCAGTGGACACGAGAATTTCGTCGTCGGTGATGCCAAGCAGAGTATCTATGCCTTCCGCGGGACAGACAGCAGCAACTTCATCAACCTGGTGGATAAGAGCAAAACCGGATCCGATAACACCTCAGAGGTTATCAATCTGCCTAATAACTGGCGAAGCGACGAGAGGATCATCTCCTTTAATAACGAGTTCTTTGCAGACATCTATAATTATAATGGCTACTACACAGAGGAGTACGCCACCGACCTGACTCAGCTTCATGAGACGGTATACGAGAGGGAAAATGTAGAGCAACAAGTCCCCGATCAGAAGAAAGGCACAGGCTCCGGGTACGTCGAGATCTCCGTCCTACCAGATAAAGATGAGAGCATACCCGATGTCGAGACCTACCTTCACAGCTGTCTCAAGGATCTCTTCGCTCGCGGGTATCAGCCGGGAGACATTGCGATCTTATCTCGGGGTAATAAAGAGTGTGCCGAGGTCGCTACGTGGCTTACTGAGTGGGCTGCTGAGGAAGATGAAGAAGCAGGTAAGTATGACTTTGTGAGCAAGAGCGCCCTCAGCCTGACCAGCTCTGTCGTGATCCGTCTCCTTAGGACTCTGATCCGGGCTCTCTCATCCCCCTCTCCTCAGAGCGAGAAGCTGCTGAGGCTGATGATTCAGTCCTTTGCACGCAGCAGAGATCTTGAGAGCGGCGAGCAGCAAGTGGAGTCGCTCTACAATAGCCTTATGGACCTCTCCACCACCGGTCTGTCTGTCTATGAGTTTCTCCTAAGAGCCATTGATCTCCTCGGTGAGCTGCCGGTCGAGGAAAGACTCTATGTCAATTCCTTTATCGATCTGGCTTATTCATACAGCAGGCGGAGTCCGGATCTGTCGATTCGGCAATTTGACGACTGGCTCGACCAAAGGATAGATAATGCTAAGGTCGATATGGGCAGCGGTGAGCTAAACCGCATCAACGTCCTGACGATACACGATGCAAAAGGGTTAGAGTTTCCCGTCGTCATACTCCCATTCGCTGACTGGGACATCTACTCGACGAATAGAAGAAAGAGGGATCTCCGTCTGATCCGGATCGCAGAGGATGATCCTAATCTATCCTCAGATCTTAAGCCGGGCATTTATCTGATCGACATGAACGATAGGAAGCGGGGACTAGCGAGCAGTCTGGCACCTATCTATGAGGCCGCGAGAGAATCGAGCTACATGGAGGAGACCAATATCCTGTATGTCGCTTTTACCAGAGCTGTCAGTGAGCTCCATGTCTTCACAAAGCCAACATCAGAAAGTGGCAAGGTGCTCAAGATAAATAATATCATCCTGGATCGTATGAACAAATTAGGCGACCTTAGAGGTGATCTTATCAAAGAGGAGCGTCAAGGCATCCCAGTGTGGCGGAGCAACGTAACAGAGAAGCCACAACGGAAACAGGAGGATGGAGCAACCACGCCGAGCCATAATCAGACGACCCTCGACAGTCTCGTAAGCATTGTGGACCTGGAGGATCTAAAGGTAAGAGATGAGTATGCGGATGAGAAGACTGACTTCGGCATCCTCATCCACAGGCTGATGGCGTCGGTCTACAGCAAGGACGACGTCGAGCCCCTGCTCGACAAGCTCCACCAGAGCGGCAGGATAAGCTCCGAGGACTACCAGACCCTGCTGCAAAACTTCTCCTCTGCGATGGAGGATCCCACTTATGCCTCCTGGTTTCCGCCCAGAGGAGAAGCGGTCGTGCGGACAGAGGCGACCCTATTTGACTCAAAGAGCAGTAAGGAGCAGCGACCGGACCGCGTGGTGATCCGGAGCGATAGCGAGGGGAAGCGCTATGGAGTGATCATCGACTACAAGCTCGGCGAAGACCTAAGCTCGATACCCGACGCTTATAGCCGACAGGTCCGGAGGTATGTCGAACAGCTCCGCAAGAGTGGCGTGGAGGAGGTGACCGGATATTTGTGGTACCTTCGCAGTCCTAATGGTATAATCAAGGTGTGCTGATGAGGACGAAAACATTACTGGGACTGACATTAGACGAACTGACCTCCCTCGTGCAGGAACTCGGGGAGCCGAAGTACCGGGCGAAGCAGCTCGCTGAGTGGCTCTACGTCAAGCGTGCCACCACCCTCGATGAGATGACCAATCTCCCTAAGGCACTTCGCTCCAAGCTCAAGTCCTGCTGTACTATCGGTCGCAGCCCGGTCGCTCTCACACAGGTGTCCCGGGATGGGACAGAGAAGTACCTCTTCCGCAAGCTGGATCGTCCGGAGCAGACCTTTGAGACCGTCTATATCCCTGAGGAGGATGGTCGGGCAACGCTCTGCATCTCCTCCCAGGTGGGCTGTCGAATGGGGTGCCGCTTCTGCGCCACAGGGCAGATGGGATTTCATGGGCATCTCACCGCAGCAGATGTGATCAATCAGGTACTAAGTGTACCCCACTCTGACGCCCTCACCAACGTCGTCTTTATGGGAATGGGCGAACCGCTGGATAACTACAAGGTGGTCGCCTCCGTGCTGGAGATCATGACCTCTGACTATGGACTTGCTTGGAGTCCGAAGAGGATCACCGTTAGTACGATCGGTCCTCGGGTCGGACTGACTCGCTTCCTCGATGAGCAGCGGGCCAATCTGGCGGTTAGTCTCCACAGTCCCTTCCCCGAGGAGCGGGCTGAGATAATGCCTGTGGAGGGGCTCTTTCCCATTGAGGAGGTAATCGAGACCTTGGGTAAGTACGACTTCTCCGGTCAGCGGAGACTATCCTTTGAGTACATCGTCTTCGGCGGGCTCAATGACGACCTCCGCCATGCTAAGGCACTGGTGGAGCTGATCCGTCCTCTCCGATCCCGGGTCAATCTGATCCCCTACCACCCGATCGACGGACTACCCTATCACGCCTCGGACCGGGCTGTGATCGAGCGCTTCGCAGAGTACCTCAATGCCCACGGTGTCATCGCCACGATACGCCGGTCCCGCGGCCAGGACATAGATGCTGCGTGCGGCATGCTCTCCACACTTAAGCCACTCTCTTAGTCACTAATGAGAGAGGCAAAGGATCTCACCGACGGACCTATCGGCAAGCAGATCGTAGCGCTGGCGCTACCGATTCTGGGGAGCTCATTTACCCTGATGCTCTACAGCTTCGTCGACATGGCGTGGCTGGGACGGCTGAGCAGTCAGACAGTGGCGGCATCCGGGGCGGCATCGATATTTACCTGGCTCGTCACCTGCTTCACACTCATTACGAAGGTGGGAGCGGAGGTGACGGTGGCAAATGGGATCGGACGAAAGGACGAGCGGGCAGCGGCAGACTTTGCCGCGCACAATATCACGCTGGCGCTCTACCTCGGTCTCACCACATCGCTCGTCTTTGCTCTCTTCACCGAGTCTTTCATCGGGTTTTATGGACTAGACGCCCCGGTGGATCGATATGCGACCGACTATCTGAGGATCTGCGCACTGGGCTTCCCCTTCATCTTCCTGAGCAATGCTCTCATCGGCATCTACAACGCCTCCGGACTCTCCAAGATCCCCTTTGTGGTCAATGTAATCGGCCTGGGGCTCAATATGCTCCTCGACCCTATACTGATCTTTGTCCTCGGTCTCGGCATACGCGGAGCCGCACTTGCCACGATCATCTCTCAGGCGATCCTGATGTCGCTCCTCCTCATCCAGATGAAGTATAGGGACCGACTCCTGGGAGGCTTCCGGATGATCCGAAAGCTGTCCGGTCGAACCACACAGACGATCCTCAGACTGGGTGTACCTGCAGCGCTGATGAATGCGTTCCTGGCAGTGATCAACCTTATCCTCGGACGCTTCGCCTCCGCCGCAGGGGGTGCAACGGGTGTGATGACGCTGACGATCGGTGGACAGCTGGAGGGGATTACGTGGAATGCGGGACAGGGATTCTCCACGTCGCTCTCCAGCTTTGTGTCGCAAAACTATGGCGCTGCGAAGTACGGACGGATCCGGGATGGGCTGCGATTTACCCTATGGCTCTGCCTCTTCTTCGGGATCATCGGGACGCTGATCAATTACTTCGGCGGGTCATTCCTCTTCTCACTCATTATCCCCAACGACCCTCACGGCATCGCCTCCGGAGCGGAGTACCTCCGCATCGATGCCTGGGCGCAGATCTTTATGATGATCGAGGTCTGCTTCCAGGGATTCTTCTACGGCATGCGTCGCCCACTGCCCCCCTCTGCGATCAGCATCGGCTGCAATTTCCTCCGCATCCCCCTGGCACTTGCACTGCTCCATTTCTTCGACGGTATCGCCTGTCTCTGGTGGACGATCTGCATCACCTGTATCCTCAAGGGGAGCCTGGCGGTCGGCTATTACCTGCTGAAGGGACGCGCCAGGATCTACCCACCTACCGAGGAGCCTACGGAGCAAATACCGATGGGAGCATGATTCGGACTTCTTTTGGTACATTTACACTGAGCTAACGCATAAGGGAGACAGCAGTGGATCATGACGAAAATATCCGTCCTTATCGGGGTGATTTCTTTTACCGGTATTAGTGACGACTAATATCGGTATTAGTGATCACTAATATCGGTATTAGTTTTCTCTCATACCGACACTAGTCCGAGGGGGTCTCTCTCATACGATAATCCTTTGCATATTACACAAGAGTTCATATAGAAATAAAATGAGTACCAAGACTTACCTTTTTCTTCTATCCCTGATCGCCGGCTGTCACCTGCTACAGGCGCAGACCGTCGAGCCACTGACGCTGGATGATGTCACTCCCGGCGGGCGAACCTACTGGAGCCACCAGCCCTCCACACCGATGGTCTGCGGGCTCACCGGTGATGGCGTAATCACCTACGACAAGGAGGGGCTCAAGCTGGTGGACAAGTCAGGTCGCGAGACCGACATCCTGACGCTGCAGGAGTGGTCTCAGATCGCCGGTGCACCGGCCAAGGCGATTCCCTGGCTGACGGTCTATGGAAATGGCGAATACCTGTCCCGAAGCACCGATAAAGGCATCGACTTCATCGACCTGAAGTCCGGGATGATCGCCAAGCACTTCACCTACGACAGCAGTAGGTGGCAGCAGTTGCAGGTAGCTCCGGGTGCTGCCTACCTGGTCCTCTCAGACGGAGAGACGATGGCGCTGCTGGAGAGCGGTGCGGCTGAGCCACGGGAGCTGGTGAGCGACTCATCGCACGATATTGTGTACGGTATGCCGGCAGCGCGAAACGAGTTTGGGACCGAGTCGGGTATCTTCATCTCACCAAGTGGGAGGTACTTCGCCTTCTACCGCATCGATCAGTCGGAGGTGACGGACTATCCGATCGTCCGGATCCATCGCCCGATAGCGGAGAGTGACCCGCTGAAGTACCCGATGGCAGGGCAAGGCTCTCAGAGGACGACCGTAGGCATCTACGACACGACCGACGGCTCCATCCACTACCTCGCCACGGGTGAGCCGACAGACAGATACTTCACCAACCTCTCCTGGGCTCCGGATGAGAAGAGCCTCTACATCGACGAGGTGAAGCGGTCTCAGGATGAGTGCAACCTGGTGGAGTACAGCGTGGAGAGCGGTCAACCGCTACGGACCGTGCTGAAGGAGCACAACGAGAGATACATCGAGCCGCTGGAGCCCATTGCCTTCACCAGTGACGGCAAGTCGTTTGTCCGCTCCACCCGCATAGATGGCTACCGTCACCTTTACCTCTATCGCACAAAGGACGGCAAGCTGATCCGCCGGCTCACCAAGGGGGAGTGGGAGGTCAAGACGCTCTATGGGATCTCGCCCGATGATCGCTACGCTTACTTCCTCGGCAACGAAGGCTATCCCATGGGTCAGGCACTCTATCGGGTAGCGCTTGCGACCGGCAAGATGACCGCCATTACGCCAGAGCGGGGATGGCACTCCTGCAGTCTGTCTGCAGACTTCACGACAGCGTACGACCTCTTTAGCTCCAAGGACACCCCCGGAGAAGTTCGGATCATTGACTTAGGAAAGAAGGCAGTGCGGTCGCATCTGCTCAAGAAGTGCGAGGTGCCGAGTGATATTGCTCGCCGACCGGAAGTCAGGCTGGGGACGATCAAGTCAGCAGACGGCGTGACCGATCTTTACTACAAGATGACCCTGCCCGCCACTCTCAAGGAAGGGAAAAAGTACCCGACGATCGTCTACGTCTACGGTGGTCCTCATGCGCAGCTGGTGACGGATAGCTGGAGGAGTCTGAGATACAACTGGGATAACTACATGGCTGAGCAGGGGTACATCGTCTTTACGGTGGACGGTCGCGGCTCAGACAATCGCGGCATGGCCTTCGAGAGCATCATACACCGTCAGCTGGGCAAGGCAGAGATGGCAGACCAGATGGAGGGAGTGAAGTTCCTCTCCTCTCAGCCCTATGTCGATACCGACCGACTCGGCGTCTACGGCTGGAGCTTTGGTGGCTTCATGACCACCAACCTGATGCTGACCCACGGGGACACATTTAAGGTTGGTGTCGCCGGCGGTCCGGTGATCGACTGGGCTTTCTACGAGATCATGTACGGCGAGCGCTATATGGATACCCCACAGGAGAATCCCGACGGCTACGCTGCCGCACGTCTCTCAGACCGAGCCAAGGATCTGCGAGGGAGACTGCTCCTGATCCATGGCGGGGTCGATCCGGTAGTGGTGTGGCAAAATTCTCAGACCTTCCTCAACGCCTGCATCGCCGCCCGCACCTACCCGGACTATATGATCTACCCCAATCACGAGCACAATGTCCTGGGGTCGGATCGGGTTCATCTCAATACCGTCATCAGTCGCTACTTCGACGACTTCCTCAAGTAAAATACAATAGAACAAGTGATATGAAAGCATTAGTACTCGGCTCAGGCGGACGGGAGCAAGCAATTGCCTGGAAGATAGCCAAGAGCCCTCTGGTCAGTGAGGTCATCATAGCACCGGGGAATGCAGGATCCTTTCCCAAGACAAGGAATACCGATCTCGACATCAATGATGCCGATGCCGTTGCAGACTTTCTGACCAAAGAGTCTGTCAAACTGCTTGTCGTCGGTCCGGAGCAGCCCTTAGTGGGCGGACTGGTGGATGAGCTGCTGACTCGACCGGAGCTAAGCGGCCTCCACATCGTCGGTCCCACTCGTGAGGCGGCGCAGATGGAGGGAAGTAAGGACTTCGCCAAGGCCTTTATGCAGAGGCACGGCATCCCGACAGCCAAGTATCGCTCCTTTACATCCGACGAGCGAGAGGCGGCGCTGGACTACCTTCGCAACGAAGAGAGAGCCCCCTATGTCCTCAAGGCAGACGGCCTTGCAGCCGGAAAGGGCGTACTGATCTGCCAGACCCTCGAGGAGGCAGAGGAGGGGCTTGACAGCATGCTCGGGGGGAAGTTTGGACACTCGGCCGATACGATCCTCATAGAGACCTGTCTCACCGGTATCGAGTGCTCCGTCTTTGTCCTCACCGATGGCAAGAGCTACCGCATCCTGCCGACGGCGAAGGACTACAAGCGCATCGGCGAGGGAGATACGGGACTCAATACAGGCGGTATGGGTGCTGTCTCGCCCGTTCCCTTTATCGACGATGAATTTATGACGAAGGTGAAGGAGAGGATCATCGAGCCCACCATCCGTGGTCTTGCTGAGGACGAGATAGATTACAGAGGATTCCTCTACTTCGGTCTGATGAATCAAGACGGCAACCCCTACGTCATCGAGTACAATTGCCGTATGGGCGACCCCGAGACTCAGGCTGTCATGCCGAGGATTGCGGGCGATCTGGTGCCCTCACTGCTTGCACTCCGGGATCAGACTCTGGCCGACACCGAGAACCCTGGCGAGATCGAGGAGACAGCACTCACGGTCGTGGCTGCTATGAAGGGCTATCCCGAGAGCTACCCCAAGGGTGCACAGGTCATCATCTACGGTGACGACAGCGACGACTCGATCGTCTTCCACTCCGGGACCACAGGTGGTGGACAAGACATCCGCTCGTGTGGCGGACGTGTCTTTGCCGTCACCGCTCTTGACCGAGGGATCATGCGGGCTCGGAAGAGAGCCTATGAGCGGATGATGATGACCTGCTTTGATGATATGTACTACCGGCACGACATCGGTAAGGACCTCGTGGAGTACGAGTAAGGAAGGACTGGAGACGAAGTTAGATGGAGCAATACCTCGCTAAGCTGTCCTCACTCGGAGAGCAAGTACTCTCTGAGCCTATAGCTGCGCTCTTGCTCTCCGTAGCCCTATTGTTCCTACTCCACAGGCACAATATCCTCAGCTACGGATCACATATCCATGAGACAACCTCGTGGATTATTATGGCGCTCCTGATTATGAGTCAGGTAGTCATAGGTACACGCTCACTCTCCTTGATGATGATCGCAACGATCATCCTGGTCTTCCTCAGCGAGTACATCATCACCTCTATCGCCCAGCACAAGTCCCCATTCATCGGTTTCAATATAGGTCTCGGCATAGGATTATTATCCGTCATCGACCCGGTCTGGACCTGGGCTCTGATCCCCTTTGCCTCCCTGCTGAGGAAGATCGGGCTCGGCACTTGGCGTCACTACTCAGCGATGGTGCTTGGCATCCTCGCCATACTCTGGGTAGGGATACTCCTTTTCTCTCCGCCCACACCGGAGGGGGTGACCGGGTTTATAGAGCAGACGTATGGCGACCTGCTTCATCCCGGTCTGCCTGTCGGTACTGAGGGATGGATACGCGCGTCGTCAGTACTGTTGCTACTCACCCTCGTGACGGTGGGTACGTTCATCGTCCAGAGGCACGCCATCGCCCGGTACCGCTGGGTCACCCACCTTCATCTCCGACTAGCGTGGTACCTCTTTGCGATCTACGTGGTCTACTACTCGTCTGAGATGCCCTCGCCGCTCCTCTCGATCTTCTTCTGCTCCTGTTGCGTCGCTGCCTTCCTCCGGACGAATAGCCATAGACAGCCGCTGCTTATGTCTGCGCTCGGCATCTCCACAGCAGCACTGCTGGTAGCATTCCTTTTCCCCTTTTCCTAACGATACGCATCCCCATGATATCCTTTATTGTCCCTGTCTACAACCGACCCCAGGAAGTGAAAGAGCTGCTCGAGAGCTTCCTCACACAGGAGAGCACGCCCCTCGACTATGAGGTGGTGGTGGTAGAGGATGGCTCCAGCCTCTCCTGTCGGGAGGTGTGTGAGAGCTATGCAGACAAGCTACCTGTCCGATACCTCTACCAGTCGCCCAATACCGGTCCCTCCGGGGCGCGCAACTATGGGGCTAAAGCCGCACAGGGAGACATCTTCCTCTTCCTGGATTCCGACGTAGAGCTACCCCCCGGCTATCTGAGCACACTGGCACAAAACTTAGAGCGAAGACCGGTAGACCTCTTTGGCGGACCCGATGCTGCGAAGGAGGACTACACTGTGACACAGCGTGCGATCAGCTACGCGATGACCTCATTCTTCACCACAGGAGGCATCCGAGGGGGGCGGAAGGATCAGCCGCTGGACAAGTTTTACCCCCGCACCTACAATATGGGTGTGACGCGCACGGCGTATGAGGCGGTCAATGGCTTCCGTCAGGACCTCCGCTATGGGGAGGACATAGACTTCAGCCTGCGGGTGATAGAGGCGGGCTACCACTCTGCGCTGTACGATGACCTCTTTGTCTACCACAAGCGGCGGGACACGTACAAGAAGTTCTTCGCCCAAGTGCGCCACAGCGGACGAGCCCGTGTGATGCTGGAGCGTCTCCACCCCGGCAGCATGAAGCTTGTGCACTACCTCCCCTCACTCTTTGTGGTCGTGTGCTTCATCGCCCTCGTAACCAGCCTATATGGCGGGCTGATGTTTCCACTCCTGTACGCCCTCCTGATCATTTTCGATGTATATGGTCGGGGCGACTCGCTCGAGCTGGCGGTCAATTGCGTGATAGCAGCGTTTGTCCAGCTCTTTGGCTACGGGATCGGCTTTATGGAGGCGAAGATAGGAAGGGGGGAAGACTCAGAGTAGAGCGACGATCTCCCGAGCCGCTTGCGTCGATGCAGGTAGCTCAGTCCGGAGAGCCTCTGAGACGGCATCGTATGCCTCCAGCATGTCTCTCCGCTCAGTTGTATCTGAGAGTAGTGGTGTAAGGTGGCTCCGTATCGCCTCGACCGTACACTCTCCCCCGAAGAGCTCTGCCACCACCTCGCGACGGGCGATCAGATTGACGAGCGAGATGTAAGGGATCTTGAAGAAGTGGTCAAAGGCGAAGTTCACCAGCCGCCCAGCACGCGTCGCATAGCAGACCACCTGAGGCGCACCGAGAAGTGCCGTCTCAAGGGTCGCCGTACCAGAGGTCACTAATGCTGCCTCAGCCCCGGAGAGGATCTCATAAGTCTCCCCATACCGCACCTCCACCCTCTGCAGACTGTGGCGCTCTATGATCTCGCTGTAGAGCGACCGGTCGATAGACGGGACGCCGGCGATCACCAGACGATACCGATCGCCGAGAGACGCCACACTCTCCAGCATCAGGGGGAGATTGCGTCTCACCTCCGAGAGACGGCTACCACAGAGTAGAGCAATGTATGGTCGCTCGGCTGACGTCACGTCAGTACTATGGTGTGCTCTGAAGTGCATCACCTCCTCATAGGTCGGGTTACCGACGTAGGAGACACGATCCACTCCCTTAGAGCGGAAGTAGGAGACCTCGAATGGGAAGATACACTGGATCAGGTCGCAGTCCCGCCTCAGCTGACGGACGCGAAACTCCTTCCACGCCCACACCTTGGGCGGTATAAAGTAGACGATCTTCGTCGAGGGCAGATGCTTCCGGACAAAGGGCAGGATATACCGCATGCAGAAGGATCCGTAGTCTACACAGATCACCACATCCGGTCGGTAGTCTAGCAGAGACTGTCTCACCGCATCGCGCCCACGCCTAATCTGAGGGTAGTGCCGCAGGACATCCACGATACCCATGTAAGCCATCTCCTCCGACCTCAGCACACACGCCCCTCCCCTCTCCCTCATGGCAGCACCGCCCATATAGGCAAAGTCTGCCCGAGGGTCCTCGACTCTCAAGGCAGACATCAGATGCGCGGCGTGGAGGTCTCCACTCGCCTCGCCCGCTATGAGGAAGTACTTCATCCCGCGTCAGTCATCCTCCTCCCACGACTGCAGGTCGCGGACATACTGATAGGCGGTAACGTCGATCTTACACGGCACCATCGTGGCGTAACCGCGATCAAGAGTGGCCACGTCCCAGCTCTTCTCGGCCGGCTCATTGAGTACTAGGTCACCACTCAGCCAGAAGACATCCTTCCCCTGCGGATTACGCTGCTTTATGAATTCGTTATGGTACCTCCCGTCCGCCTGACTGCAGACCCTCAGCCCCCTGACGCGGGGGATATTGGGCACATTGACATTAAGGTAGACCCCACGAGGCAGTCCCTCCTTGAGGATCCGCCGGCAGATGGCACGCGCATAGCGGCAACAGGCGAGGTAGTCGCTCTCCTGCTTTCCATGGATAAGGGAAATGGCAAGAGATGGGATGTCAAAGATACAACCCTCGATCGCAGCTCCAAGGGTACCGGAGTAATTCACTGCAATACCTTTATTGTCCCCGTGATTGATCCCAGCGATGACGATATCCGGCATCTCCGTCACGATGACATTGAGTGCCAGTTTGACACAGTCGGCGGGCGTACCGGTGCAGCTATAGACCGTCAGTCCCGGCTCCGAGCGGACGAGACTATAGGTGATCGGGTTGCGCGTGGTGATGGCACTCGAGGCGCCACTACGGGGCTTATCCGGGGCGACAACGATCACGTCCCCCATATCCCGCAGCGAGAGTGAGAGCTCTGTCAGCCCTTTGGCGAAGACACCGTCATCGTTACTGACTAAGAATAGTGGACGCTTGGCCATCAGAGCGTGGGGATAGAGAGGAGAGACACCTCGAAGATCAGGGTAGAGAATGCAGGAATGGACGAGCTGGAGGAGCCGCCATAGGTATAGGCACCGTAGCCCAGTTGCCACGGGATCACCACCTCCCATGTCTCGCCGACAGACATATGCTGAAGTGCCAGCTGCATCCCCCGGATCATTGACTCAGGGCGCTGATTCCCCTCCTGGCGGTAGATCCAGGACTTCACGATCTCGTCGGTTTCGAGGACCTCGCCACTGATCAGCTTAAGGGTGTACTTATACTCCACTTGGCTGTTCTGCAGCGGCCTCTGAGTCTTGTCTCCCTCCGGCAAGCCCTGGATCACTTTATAGTAAACGGCATAGGGGGAGAAATCAAAGGCAAGCTTCCGGTAGGCGGCGTCAGCGGAGATATCCTCCACGTACTTCTCGTTCTTCACCCTATATTCTGACTTCGCTTCATCGGGTGCATTCTGATCACAGGCGGTGAGGAGGCCGAGAGAGAGGATGAGGGAGAAGGAGAGAAATAAACCTTTCAGAGTAGACTTCATATGCAAAACTTAGGGATCAGAGGTTCTTCAGGAGGGACTTCATGCTGACCTTCTCATCGATCAGTGCGTGCAGCTCTCGGATCGGCACCCGCTTCTGCTCCATCGTGTCGCGGAAGCGAACAGTCACTGACTCGTCCGTGGGCGTATCATTATCAATGGTCACGCAGTAGGGCGTGCCGATGGCGTCGTGACGGCGGTAGCGCTTACCGATGGAGTCCTTCTCGTCGTAGACACAATTAAAGTCGTACCGCAGCTCCTTCATGACCGACTCAGCGATCTCAGGCAGACCGTCCTTTGCGACCAGCGGGAGCACAGCCACCTTAGTGGGAGCCAGCGCCGGCGGCAGCTTGAGGACTACTCTGGAGGAGCCATTCTCGAGCTCCTCTTCCACATAGGATCCGCATAGGATGCTGAGGAAGAGCCGATCGACACCGATGGAGGTCTCTACCACATAGGGCACATAGCTCTCGCCCTCCTCAGGATCGTAGTATCTCAGCTTCTTGCCGCTGTACTTCTCATGCTGACTGAGGTCAAAATTGGTCCGCGAGTGAACTCCCTCCACCTCACTGAAGCCAAAGGGCATCTCAAACTCGATGTCCGTCGCAGCATTGGCATAGTGGGCCAGCTTCTCATGATCGTGAAAGCGGTACTTCTCGTCCCCGAGACCGAGATTCTTATGCCACTTCATCCGCGCAGCCTTCCACTGCTTAAACCAGTCAATCTCCGTCCCGGGCTTGACGAAGTACTGCATCTCCATCTGCTCAAACTCGCGCATACGGAAGATAAACTGCCGCGCCACGATCTCATTGCGGAACGCCTTACCGATCTGTGCGATGCCGAAGGGGATCTTCATGCGACCCGTCTTCTGGACGTTAAGGAAATTGACAAAGATCCCCTGCGCTGTCTCGGGCCGCAGGTAGACCGTCATCGTATCGTCCGAGGCGGAGCCCATCTGTGTGGAGAACATAAGGTTGAACTGCCGGACGTCGGTCCAGTTGCGCGAGCCGCTCACCGGGTCAGCGATCTCGCAGTCGAGGATCAGCTGATGAAGCCCCTCCAGATCACCACTCCCGGACACCTCGGCATAGCGGTCGTAGACCTTCTTTCGCTCATCGAGTACGCGCTTCAGATTGACGCTCGTCTCTCGATACTGCGCCTCATCGAAGCCGTCTCCGAAGCGCTTCCGCGCCTTAGCAATATCCTTCTCGATCTTCCCGTCCAGCTTAGCGATATAGTCCTCCACAAGGACGTCTGCACGATATCTCTTCTTGGAGTCCTTATTGTCGATCATCGGGTCATTGAAGGCCGCCAGGTGACCCGACGCCTCCCAGATCCTCGGGTGCATAAAGATGGATGAGTCCAGCCCTGCGATATTGTCGTGCAGGTGTGTCATACTCTCCCACCAGTAGCGCTTGATGTTATTCTTCAGCTCGATGCCGTTCTGACCATAGTCATAGACGGCACTGAGACCGTCGTAGATCTCGGAGGAGGGGAAGACAAAGCCATACTCCTTGCAGTGACTGATGATTGTCTTGAAGAGCGTCTCGTTAGTTACAGACATATTATATGGGAAAATCAATTGGTTCGCATACGGGGACGACCCCTTAAGTTGTCTTCGCAAAGGTAATCAAAATGTACGCACTATCCCCTGAAAAAGTGAGCGGACCACGGGCAAACGCTCCCGAATGAAGGAGCCGGTATAGTAGAAATGGCATAACAGAGTTACCGGAAAAAGCAGACCAGGTGGTTCATGTACCTTCGGTCGCCCGGTGACCACGCCCTAATATCGTTCCTGTGAGTTCCTTAAGTGATGCCAGATAAGCACCTGACTACACGCTCAATTCTATTACCGATAATAGAGAAAACTAATACCGGTAATAGAGAGAACTAATACCGATAATAGTCTTTCCTATTACCGGTATTAGTTTTTCCTAATTATTCCCCGCACTCTCGTAAGGGTACCCCTGTGTTTTTCATCAGCAGATTTGCTCGATGCTTGAGGGGCGTATCCTCGACGACCTCGGCTATAGACACTCTCTCCAGCCGATTTGTTTCGTATCAGCGGACACCGAGGAGCTTGTGCTGCTGGAGGGAGAGGCGCCACTGCGGATGGGCGAGCACATAAGCGACGGTCTCATCGAGGATCTCATGATTTCGCACCGGGTCGCCCACGTCACAGGGCTGGAGGAGGTAGTGGTCGGCGTGGATGCCGTAGTCGCTCACCTCATGCTCTCCGTCGTAGATCACCTTCAGCTCATCGACTCGCTCGAGGACCACACGCCCCTTCGCCCCCACATAGGCAAGCTTAGGCGAGCAGGTGATCCAGTCCACTCCGGCGGGGAGTGGATGGGTGCCATTGGTCTCCACGGCGACACGCTTACCGAGCGCCTGAAGACCCTCGACGAGGGACTCCGTCAGCTGGAGAGAGGGCTCCCCTCCGGTCACGACGACGAGCGGAGCCGGGTACGAGCCCACCTCAGCGAGGATCTCCTCCTCCGTCATCGGGGTACCGTGCCGGAAGTCTGTGTCGCAGAAGGAACAGTCCAGGTTACACCCAGAAAAGCGGAGGAAGACCGCCGGTGTACCGGCCTGCACGCCTTCCCCCTGGAGAGAGTAAAAGATCTCGCAGACCTTCATAGGCCGGCGTCGATCCCGTCGATGGTATAGAGCGCGGTGTTATTCTCCGACTCACACACTTTTGCCTTATAGCAATTGGGGATCTGCTCCACACACCAGCGGGCAATGTTCTCCGCTGTGGGGTTGAAGGGCAGCAGCTCATTGAAGTCCCCATGGTCGAGATAGGCGTGGATCCGCTCCTTGATGATATTGAAGTCTACCACCATACCCTCGGCATTCAGCTCCTCGGAGCGGCAATAGATCGTGATGATCCAGTTGTGTCCATGGATGCGACTGCACTTGCTCGGGTATGGGAGCTCCAGGTGATGGCTCCCCGCTACTTCTAGTCTCTTTGCAATATAATACATAGTAATCTTTCTTCCTGGTGCAAAGGTACAAAATTTCTCGCCCTGGCTCTCACCAGCCCTTACCTCAGGATCAGGATGTCACCCTCCTGGGGAATATAAGCGGGGTCGAGCTTATTCATCTGGTAGAGAGAGCGCAGCTGGATTCCGTATCTCTGGGCTATGCCGTGGATCGACTCCCCTACCCTCACCTCATGGCGGTAGTAGGGCGGATCGGCACGACGGAGCTTCCGCTGGAGGTAGATGATGTCACCCTGCTCGATCGGGTAGCCGGGCGGGAAGTCGTTGTAGTCCGTCAGCTTCTTCTCCGAGATATCGAGGTCACGAGCAATGCTGGCGAGGTCATCCTCCTTCTTAGCAAGGACGTAGAGGAGACCGTAGCTCTTGTAGATCTCTCGGACACCGGCGGGGGTGGTTTCACGGGAGGCCGGCTTCTCGTACTTCATAGGGGGCTTTTGGCTAACCGTCCGGCGTGGCTGCTCGGGTCGGTTGTAGGCATAGTCACGCTCCAGATTACCGTCCACGAGCAGGTAGAGCTGATAGTCCTCGATGATCTTGATGAGCTTATTGGCGTAGCCTCTGTCGGTGGCGTAGCCGGCACTCTGCAGCCCCTTTGCCCAGCCCTTATAGTCGGTCATGTCTATACGGAAGAGTGAGCTGTACCGGCGGTTCCCCGTGAGGAACTGCCCATGGTCGAGGTAGGAGTCGAGCGGATCATCGTACACCCTGAAGCAGTCGCGAGGATTGTCGTCGCGGTGGTAGGTGCGTGCACCCCGCCAGCTATTGTGGCACTTGATACCGAAGTGATTATTGGACTTCTGCGCCAGAGCACTTCCCCCCGCTCCGCTCTCCAGCAGACCCTGAGCCATGGTGATGGAGGCAGGAATGCCAAACTGCCTCTGGCTCTGCAGCGCAGCGGGGGCATACTGCCGGATGTAGGCGTTGTAGGAGGGGTTTTTCCCTGGCATGGGCATCCGGCTCACCTGCTGATTGGCAGCATTTCGGGTACTTCCACAGCCGGTGAGGAGTAGGAGCGGTAAGAGGAGAGCGAGGACTTTGCGGGTCATGGCGTTTTACTTATTATCTAAGACGATACGTCCCTGAGCATCGGTGCCGGCGATGGGTAGAGCGGTAGAGCAATCGGGGTCAATGCAGTACGAGAGAGCCTCCGCTTTCCCCACACGGAGGAGGCGCTGGTAGTGATCGCTCTGCTTGATGGCGCCCACGATGTCGGACGAGTGACTACGGTAGTAGTCGAGCACCATACGAACCGCATCACTGCCGAGCGTGTGGCTTCCGGACAGGCGGTCAGCGAGGGCGGCACCGAAGAGTGCATCCTCGATGCAGACATGTCCCTCCCAGCCGGCACAGACGGAGAGGACATTGCATCCCCGGCAGTACTCAGCCACGGTACCGATGTTGGTGAATGCCCCGACGACCACACTGTGCTCCGGACCGAAGCTCATGCACTTCTTCAGCGTCCGGGTGCCATTGGTGGTGGTGAAGTAGATCTCCTTGTCACGCACCTGCTCGGGACCATACTCCAGCGGATCATTACCGAGATCGGCGAAGTCGCACTTGACACACTTCCGCTCCGCACCGACGAGGTGCCCCGCCGCAGCTGCCGCCTTTGCTTCCTCGATGGTCTCGATGGGAAAGATCCGCCGGACACCATTATCGAAGGCGGCGACTATCGTCGAGCTGGCTCTGAGGATATCGACCACCACGAAGGTGGTCGGCTCAGTAGGCCTGTAGACATCAAGCAACTCGGGTGAGAGAACAATATCGATCGTATTCATGATAAAAGACTCTGACATATGGATGAAATAGCCTCGGCATCGGTAACTCTGTAGTCCCTCTCTGGAACCAGAGCCGTAGACGAGAGTGGAAATGCCTCTGAGGAGTGACGCATGGCGCTGCACCTCTGCCGTGCAAAGGTACCATGAATCGCAGAGACACCGGTGGACTGCACCACATGACGTGCATTATCAGCCGTGATACCGCTGCCCGCCATGATGCTGATGCGACCGTCGGCCTGCTCCACCAAGTGACGGATCCGATCCAGACTGTCCACTGCCGAGGGGGTGCCGCCCGAGGTGAGTATGCAGGCAAAGCCGAGGGCGACCGCCTGCTCCAGAGCCGTCTCCAGTGATGCCGCCCGATCAAAAGCCCGATGAAGCGTGATCGGAAGTCCCTCTGCCTCACGGATCAGCCGGCGACAGAGCTCCTCGTCCAAGTCTCCATCCGGAGTGAGCGCACCGAGAGAGAAACCGGCCACTCCCAGTCGTCTCAGGACTCGGATATCCTCCAGCATAACATCGATCTCGCTATCCGAGTAGAGGAAGTCGCCCGAGCGAGGACGGATGATCGGGATGATCGGCAGGTGGCAGTGGCGAAGGGCTGTCACCACAGTGCCATAGGAGGGCGTGGTACCACCCTCAGAGAGGGCGGCACAGAGCTCTATTCGGCTCGCCCCACCCCGCTCAGCCTCGAGGCACGAGGGGACATCGCCGGCACAATTCTCGATGATGAGTTTACTTTCATTCATTTCTCAGCAGGTCATTAAGGGTGTGAAAGGTCAGCTTGCCCTTCTCCACATCCGGATGAGAGATTTGTATCGTCTTCGTCTCCCCCGGGAGCAGGTCAAAGAAATTATCCGAGTAGAGAGCACCCATCCAGGGAGACTCGATGAAGAGATCCTTGATCAGGGTCTCGGCGGTAATGGTGACCGCCAACCCTCTCTCCGTCAGACGCTCCTCGACCAAATAGCGCGGGCGGGGCAACTTCATCTGCCGGGGACGGACATTGTAGTAGAGCTGGCGAGCGACCTCCTGTCCATCACTTTTCCTGACGATCATCTCAGCAAGGATGGTATCGGAGGTTCGTGGCTTCGGGAGTCGAGGCAGCTCTGCAGAGAAAGGCGTCTCAGTCACCCGGCAGGCATAGTGGGAGGGGTTCGTCAAGAGGCTCCCGTCTGTCCGCATCCAGGTCACCTCGACATCGACAGAGTCCCGGAGCAACGGATCATCGGAGACGAGACAGAGGGCGAGCGAGTCCCCCCGCTCCACCAGGTCGACGATCGTGGGTCGATAGGCGCGCTCCACCGCATAGTGGAGCGCCTTGTGATTGCCCCAGTAGTCGACGGAGGACCAGCTGACCGTGGGCCAGACATCATTGATCTGCCAGTAGAGCGAACCGGCGTTATAGGGATAGGCACGACGGACGGCACGGATCGCATAGCCGGTGGCATCTCGCTGCTTGAGGAGACTCAGGTAGGTAAAGTCGGCAAAGCTCTTGGGCGTCGGGTAGTCCCGCTCCATATAGAGCCGCAGCCGCTCATTGCCTTCCGGGGAGCGCTGCCGATGCGCCACGAGAGGATGGTCGAGGCTGAGGGAGTCTGCCTCCCTGGCAAAGCTCCTGACAGTCTTCATCTCAGGGAAAGACTGCAGCCCGTACTCACTTGCGAAGCGCCCTGGATTGTGATCAAATGTGGTGTAGTCCTCTTCGCCAAACCACATACCCCAGTAGTGTGCATCGCTGCGAGAGAGGCTCTCGAGATCGCCCCAGTTGGAGTCATACGGTGAGCCGTGTATGTAGTCCACATGCGGGGCATAGCGAGCGACACTCTCAGGGAGAAGCATTTGGAAGAGCTTTTCATACCCTGTCGTCATCTCCTGCCAGACCTCGGGACTGTACTTTGACTTCCAGCCCCAGTGGCGCATTCCCTCCCGGACCTCATTGTTGCCGCAGAGGAGTGCCAGGGAGGGGTGATTGCGGAGACGAGAGAGCTGATCCGCCACTTCGCACCGCACGTTTTCCATAAAGGCGGGATCGCTCGGATAGGTGGTACAGGCAAAGGGGAAGTCCTGCCAGATCAGGATCCCGAAGCGGTCTGCCAGCTCGTAAAACTCCTCCGTCTCGTAGATCCCTCCGCCCCAGACGCGCAGCATATTGAAGTGCGCCGGCAGCACGTCCTCCACGAAGAACCGCTCAAGGCTCCTCCCGTGGTCGCCCATACGGCGGTCGTGAGGGAGGTAATTGGCCCCCTTAGCGTAGAAAGGTCGGCGATTGACCACGAAGCGGAACGCCCCGTCCGTCTGATCGAGGTGCACCTCCCGCAGCCCCACCCGGAGGCTGTCCCTCGCTCCTGTCGCATCCTGATAGACCAGCGTGTAGCGCTCTACTTTTCCCCAGCCGTTGGGCATCCAGAGTCGTGGCTCCGAGATGGAGAAGGCGACCGAGTCACCCGTCATTACCGCTCGCTCCAGCTCCAAACCATCCGGATCGAGGAGCGTGAGGGATGCCCCCCGCGCTCTCCGGCTGCCACATACAGTGAGAGTGGCTGAGGTCGCCTCCGTGCCGCTCCACTCGATCTTACTGCGGACGTAAAAGTCCTCCGGATGAAGCCGCTCCTTTCGCTCCACAACAGGAGGCGCAAAGAGTCCCATCGAGATCAGCCGTGGTGCCCAGTCCCACCCGTAGTGGTAGGGGGCTGTCCGGATGTAGGGACTATAGAAGATCTCAGCTCGATCATTATCGGCGGGATAATTGAATCCATTGCTCTCGTAGAGGAGCTGACCGATCTTCGTCGGCGAGAGCAGGCGGATCACCAGCCGATTGGTCCCTGGGCGGAGATGACCGTCGAGGTCATAGGTATAAGTCCGAAAGAGATTTTCTGTCCGACCAAGCAGCGCGCCATTAAGATAGACCTCCGCAAAAGTGTCGACCCACCGGAGGCGCAACCGATAGCCGGAGAGCTCCTCGCTCGACAGCTCAAAGCTGGTTCGGTAGACCCACTCCCTATCGCTCACCCACTGGACACTGTCCTCGTTCGTACCGACGAAGGGGTGCGGTATCACCCCCTGCCTGAGCAGATCTCGCTGCACCATGGAGGGGATCTCCACGGCGACTGAGGTCGAGTCGGGCTGCCCCTCCTCCGTCAGGTCGAAGTGACTCAGCACGATCTGAGCAGTGAGCGACGGCAGGAGGGCGAGCAGAGAGAGGGCAAGGAGAGCTCTTCGGACAAGCATAGAGACCGTGAAATAAAAAGAGGAAGATCTGCGTCCGACAGAGACAGCTGATCTTCCTCTTGTATATGAATAGGGACTTACTTCTTAAGCGCAATATGCAGCTCATCCAGCTGCTTCTGGTCCACCGTGGCAGGAGCATCGACCATCACATCGCGACCGGAGGTATTCTTCGGGAAAGCGATCGTGTCTCGGATGCTGTCCAGTCCGGCGAAGAGGGAGACCCAGCGGTCAAAGCCATAAGCGATGCCTCCGTGGGGCGGTGCACCGTACTTGAAGGCATTCATCAGGAAGCCAAATTGCTCCTGTGCTCGCTCCTCGGTGAAGCCGAGGGCATGGAACATCCGATCCTGGAGCTTCGTGTCGTGGATACGGATCGAGCCGCCACCCACTTCGACACCATTGATCACCATATCGTAGGCATAGGCGCGCACCTTACCGGGATCGGTCTCCAGCAGCGGAATGTCCTCCTCCACCGGCATGGTGAATGGGTGGTGCATCGCCATGAAGCGACCCTCCTCCTCACTCCACTCAAAGAGCGGGAAATTGACCACCCAGAGACACTTAAAGTTCATCGGGTCCATCAGACCCTCACGACGTCCCATCTGGAGACGGAGTCGTCCCAGCTGAGTCCGGCACTTCATCGCATCGTCACCGCAGAGGATCAAGATCAGATCGCCCGGCTCAGCCTTCATCGCATCGCGCAGGGAAGCTCTCTGCTCCTCGGAGTAGAACTTGTCGACACTGCTCTTGACGCTGCCGTCCTCATTGATGCGGGCATAGATCAGCCCCTTGGCACCCACATGCGGGCTCTTCACGTAGTCGGTCAGCTCATCCAGCTGCTTGCGGGTATATCTGGCGCAGCCCTTGGCACAGATACCACCGATATAGGAGGCTTCATCAAAAACTCCGAATCCGGTCTCGGTGATCGTCTCCTTCAGCTCCACGATCCTCATGTCGAAGCGCATATCCGGCTTATCAGAGCCGTAATACTTCATCGCATCCTGCCAGTCCATCTTGAGGTAAGGCTCAGTCTGCTCGACGCCAAGGATTTCCTTGAAGAGGTACTTGCTCAGTCCCTCGAAGGTGTCGGTTACATCATCCTGATGGACGTAGCTCATCTCGCAGTCGATCTGGGTAAATTCCGGCTGACGATCGGCACGCAGGTCCTCGTCGCGGAAGCACTTCACCACCTGGAAGTACCGGTCGATACCGGCGATCATCAGCAGCTGCTTATAGGTCTGAGGGGACTGTGGAAGGGCGTAGAATTGTCCCGGATTCATCCTCGAGGGGACGATAAAGTCTCGCGCGCCCTCCGGAGTGGACTTGATCAGGAAAGGCGTCTCCACCTCCATAAACTGCTGCCCATCGAGGTAGCGACGGATCAGCTGTGCCATCCGGTGGCGGAGGGCAAGGTTGCGCACCACATTGGGTCGGCGAATGTCGAGGTAGCGGTACTTCATCCGCAGCTCGTCACCGCCATCGGACTCCTCCTCGATCGTGAAGGGAGGGGTCTCGGAGGCTGAGAGGATATTGAGCGAATGGACATCAATCTCAATGTCACCGGTAGGCATCTTAGGGTTCTTCGAGGAGCGCTCCACGACGGTACCCACCGCCTGGATCACATACTCCCGCCCGATCTCGGATGCCTTCTCGAGCTGCTCATGGCTGCTGCTCTCGGCGAGGACCAGCTGCGTGATCCCATACCGATCACGCAGGTCGATGAATGTCATCCCGCCCATCTTACGTATCCGCTGGACCCATCCCGCCAGCGTCACCTCAGAGCCTATGTCGGAGGCTCGAAGCTCTCCACAAGTTTTTGTTCTATACATGATATCTCACACTGTGTGCGGCTAACTCCTGACGAGCAGCCGCACGAGGATTATTTTATTCTCTGATGCTCTCAGTATCTCTGCGCTAAATCGTGTGGAAAGCTCCACCACCTCTCCCCGTCCGGGGATCGACTGGCACACCGACAGGATGTAGCCGGCGATGGTCTTGAAGTCCTCCTCCTCAGGCAGACCGATCTGAAACTTATCATTAATATCATCCAGTCCGGCACGACCGGAGAGTATGTACTCCTCATCGCTCACCTTACGCATGACGATATGGACCGTATCGTGCTCATCCTCGATGTCGCCGAAGATCTCCTCCACAATGTCCTCTAGGGTGACGATCCCGGAGGTGCCTCCCAGCTCGTCCACCACGATCGCCAGGCCGCGCTTCCGGAGGAGCAGCGTCTGCATCACCTTCTCGATCGTCAGCGTCTCCGGCACATAGATCGTCTCCTTGATATGCTCCTGCCAGCGGCTTCCGTCCCTATGGCAGCGAAACATCTCCGTACTGTGTATGTAGCCGATCACATTGTCGATCGTCTCGCGGTAGACGATGATCTTAGAGTACCCGGTCTTGATGAAGAGCTCCATCAGCTCCTCTATCGTTGTCTCTTCTTCCACCGCAGAGAGCTCGTTGCGCGGCACGAGACAGTCGCGCACCTGTATGTCGGGGAATTCGAGTGCATTCTGCAGCAGGACCGCCTCACGCTGCACCATGGGATCGTCCTGTGCGGCGGTATTCTGCCTGATGTAGTAGTCGAGGTCCACCTTACCGAGCGGATTCTGATCATTGCTCTTCCCCTCAGCACCGAAGAGCTTCAGGATCAGATTCGTCAGCCCACCGGCGAGGAGCGTGATCGGATAGAAGAGGAAGTAGGCAAAGGTGAGAGGCAGCGAGGCAAGCTGCATATACTCATTGGGCCTCGCCTTAGCCACAGACTTGGGGACATACTCCCCGAAGACGATCACCACGGCGGTAGAGATCAGCGTCTGGATCAGCACGATGAGGAAGGCATTGGTCATCCACTGCTTAAGTACCGGCTCGAGGAGGGCGGCAAAGAGCAGCCCATAGATCACGTTGATCACATTATTCGCCACTAGGACGGTGGTAATGTACTTCCCCGGTCGGTCGAAGAGGAAGGCCTGAGCCCTCGGTCCGATGCCCCGCTTCGCCCTATCCAGCTCCACCTGCAGCCGATCTGAGGTGAGGAAAGCGGTCTCCGACCCACTGAAGAAGGCCGAGAGCAGGACGCAGAGGACTATGAAGAAGTAGATCATCGACTTATCGTAGTTTCCGACTCCGATAGGAGTCGTGACGGACAAAGATACATAACCTTCCCCTCTATCTCGATGGTCTATAGGGATTGGACCTACCGGGCGACCGCTTCATAAGGAGCGAGTCACGCGGTCGCATGGGTGGCGGCGCGACGCTGTCCAGCGGCATCACCGAGTCGGCCGGGGTGGCAGTGGCGGGACCGGAGGTCACCTCCCCGTCCTCATTGACATCCATATGCCCGGCAGTATCGTACAGCTCGTACTTCGTCATATACTGATTGCTCTTGAAGCCATATCGACTCCTCAGCTCCTCACCCGGTCCTCTCACGATCCGGATGCTGTCATGCGAGTAGACCAGCTCATTGTCCTCGTCCCAGAAGAGACGGTTCCCGAAGAATTGCGTCCCCTCTCGATTGAGGATATGGATGTTCCCGACCAGCTCCCAGAGGTGGCGCGACACATGATAGTAAGCAGTGTCAGAGACGATCGACGCCTGCTTATGGAAGAGGGTGTCAAACTGCTCCAGATAGAGTCCACTCGGGAAGACCCACTGCTCCTCCGGTTCGCTCCGAGAGAGCCACAGGTCAGTCACCATCTTATACTTCGTCACGCCGCTATCGGAGATGAAGGTGACCACATCCTTAGTGATCGAAGTGTAGCCCAGGCTGTCGATGGTCCGGCTCGCCAGATCCGACTTACGCCCCTTACATCCGGTCATCAGAAGGGCTGAGAGTAAGACAAAGAAGAAGCAGGTGCGACCCCACATCGTGGAGTACACCGGCTTCTTGCTCTGACTATGTATCGATAAGGATCCTATCTCAGGCTCCTCCATAAGGTCTTAGTGATAAGTAAAGGGACCGATCAGCGTACGCGGATCGTGGTCGTCTCGCCGATCCACCCCCCTACGGTAAAGGACTGCCCCTCCTGCAGGTCGGGGTGCATGAAGATATCCTCCTTGGCCGGATAGGCAGCCGTGTAGGTGCCGATCAGCTTATTGGCCTGAGCTGCCACACTGGGATCCATAGACTTGGCGCGGGCAGCCTTGTCCACGACGAGGCAGTAGACGACGCGCTGCTTCACCGGATCGTCCGGGTAGATACTGCTGGCGCTGGAGGCGTACATGCTGGCGATAAGGAGCATCGGCGCACCGAAGCCCGGCTTAGCTGCCATAGCGGCGTTGCAGTACTGACGAGCGGTGCCGTAGCTGTGACGGTCGTAGTACATCACGGCGAGAGCGTAGTTTGCCTCACCCTTCTCGTCCGCATCGGTACTGAGGTCGATCGCCTTCTTATAGTACTCCTCAGCCTTGGTATAGTTCTTATCGGCGAGTGCCTTCCGAGCCACACCAAGGGCGGCAGAGGAGCTCGGCTCGAGATTAAACATCGCCTCAGAGGCAGCATAGTAGGAGGGACTCTCCGTACAGCCGACGCTCTGGAAGAGAGCGATCGTCTCCTTGAGGAAAGTCTTGTCGCTGCTCTTCTCCTTGATCTGAGGTCCGTAGATCGACTCCATCACATCGCAGCTGGCCGCACCACTGGCAGCAAAGGCCTGGAGAGAGGTAGCCTGGTAGCTAGCGATCGCCTCGGCATGGCTCGTATTACCGGCCGCCTCGGCACTCGCCTTAGCCTCTGCAAAGAGCTTGTCCGCATAGGTCTGATCCTTGACATACTGCTCCTTGAGGCTCGGATCCAGTGAGGAGCGGAGCAGAGACGCGTAGGTAAAGTAGTAGAGCGTTAGCGGATCGGTCTTCGCGCCACGCTTGTCGATCACCGGCTTCAGCCGCTCATACATCTTGGAGTAGTCCACCTCGTCCGGATAGTACTTCAGCTGATCGGAGATCATACTGCCGAGGACATAGTCCTCACCAGTCTCCTCATCGTCGCCGAAGTACTTGATGCGGGTGTCGTACATCCCCATCAGCTCCTCGTAGGCCTTCTTCTTCTCCTCGGGGGTTTTGGCTTTCTCGATTCTCCAGTTGAGGATCTCAGCGCCCTGGATATAGAGATCCTTGGACTGCGCAGGGCACTCGTCGTAGACGCGCTTCCAGAAGGTGTAGGCATCTACGTAGTTCTTACTCTTGAGGTAGATCTTATAGAACTTCGTGTTCTTCGCGCAAGCAGCCGTATCGGGCTCAGCGGTCATGGAGGGGGTCACATAGGTGCCGGCATATGCCGAGAGACCTAGTCCCAGTGCGAGTGTAAAAAGTAATGATTTCATTGATATGAGTTTGATTTTTAGTTTTCGATATGATTATCCGAATGCTTCATCGGTACAATTATGACGAAAATATCCGGAATTGGTTTACTGTATCAATAGATCTTCAGCTTGCGGAACCAGGTCTCATTGAAGGCGAAGCCCAGCGTGAGCCGAAGCATATCGCTGCTGAAGCCACTCGCCTTATCGGCCAGTCCATGCTTGTACTCGAGCGAGAGATTGAGTGCCGAGTTGCGCTCCAGTCCGTAGAGGAGGATCGGCAGTCCCACGCCTATCGAGGCACCGATATACTTCATCTGTCCGATCGGTGCCACCTCGTAGTAGGAGGTGGAGAAGTTGACTCCGCCGGAGTAGGTGATCATCCTGCCGTAGTTGCTCGAGTAGGGATCGGGGAGGATCTGAAATCCTGCTGCCGCATAGTAGCTGTCCCTCAGCTGCAGTCCGTCGCCGGCAAAGATATTGGGTACACGGCTCCAGAGTGAGGTCTTGAGGTCCGCCGATACGGCGTATTTCGTCGGCCGCACCCATGCCAGCCCCACACCGATGGTATGAGGGGTCGAGGTCTCCAGCACCAAATTCTTATTCTCGATATCCGGGCGGGTCTGAGAGTTGACATTCCGATTGACGATCAGCGTAGCCTCCGGATCCAGAGGGAGCCCGGGGCTGTAGGTGGCACCGAGGACGATCCGGTCGCGTGTGGCGGTGGATGGATCCTTGGAGCGAGAGGGGAGGAGCATACTGTACTGCAGTCCAGCCTCCGCCTGTAGGGAGCTTATCCTCAGACGGTGAGTCTCCATGCTCTGCGTGAGCTGGGAGAAGTTTGGCACCAGGGTCCAGGAGTGTGTCTCCGACCCAAATAGATACTTCGCACTGACTCCTATATAAAGGTTGCGCACCACCTCGGCACCGATGCCGAGGTAAGCGGTCTGGAAGGAGCCCCTGCCGGTAAAGTTTTGTACATACTTCACCTCCTCGCTATCGCCCTCCACGCCCTGCGTCGAGACCATACCATATCCGGTATAGAAGGAGGGGATCAGCCCGAGACTCAGCGCCACCCGGTCGCCATAGATCGGAAACTGGACCGCCAGATAGTCCAGCCCGCCCTGCAGTGAGGGCTTGCTGACCGTCGCATCGCGGTATTGACCGAAGTGAACCGATGTCGCCACATCCATCAGGAAGGAGAGGGAGTCGGTGGAGGCGAATGCAGCAGGGTTGGTAAAGTTGATCGCCTTAGAGCTGCTCAGGGCGATACCGACACCGCCCATACCCCGCCAGATAGTAGGAGTGGCGTGGGCGGGGAGGCCATAGCCGTACCGAGTGGTCGGCGAGGACTGCATATCCTGAGCCTGCAGCGAGGTGCTGAGGAGACCCAGGGTGAGTATGGTAAAGACAGTCGAGTAAAGTCTTATCCTCGGGGATAGCATACGAGATGATGATTTGTTTGTCCACTCATGCGAGCTATAGCACCCACACAAAGTCGACGACAAATATCGGTAATTCTACACTGCTTCGCAAATCCTCCCCACCACAAGTCCCCCACTCGTCCGATCGCCCCATCCCTCGAAACCCCGCTGGTAAGCGGGTCTCCGGAGGGGCAGATCTATTACCGGTAATAGATTTCACCCAGATCGGGGTGCCTCACCGCACGCTATCTTGTCCGACTTGTCCGACTTGTCCGAAAAAGGTCAGCATGGTAGGGGATGTCAAAGGAAATCAGTACCTTTGCACCTGAAATACTCCGCATCGGGTAGCATAAGCAGGTGCACAGAGGCATCTCACCCGCCGGGTATCACTCTAAGAACTAATGCAATATGTACGGAATCGTAGAGATTCAGGGACAGCAATTTAAGGTCGAGGAGGGCGGTAAGCTCTTCGTCTACCACATGAAGGATGTCAAGGAGGGCGACACGGTAGACTTTGACCGCGTCATGCTGCTGGACAACGAGGGCAACGTCACCGTAGGTGCGCCCACCATCGAGGGTGCTAAGGTGACCTGCGAGGTGGTAGAGCCCCTCGTTAAGGGCGACAAGGTGCTGGTCTTCCACAAGAAGCGTCGCAAGCGCTACCGCAAGCTCAATGGCCATCGTCAGCAGTACACTCAGCTGCAGGTCAAGTCTATCGTCGGCTGATCTGAGACAGTCAGTTATTTACTCACTCTAAAGACTATACTGAATACAAGATATGGCACACAAGAAAGGTGTAGGTAGCACCAAGAACGGTCGCGAATCAGAGAGCAAGCGACTCGGCGTCAAGAAGTTTGGCGGCGAGGTCGTCAAGGCAGGCAACATCATCGTACGCCAGCGTGGCACCCGCCACTATCCCGGCGAGCATGTGGGCATGGGCAAGGATCATACCCTCTACGCACTTACCGATGGTGTCGTAGCCTTCCGCACCACGACAGGTGACAAGTCTATCGTCTCCGTGGAGGCGAAGGAGATCGTCGCCAACTGATCACTACTCGGCTTCGCTCTAGAGGACGATACCCTACTGACATAGGTTTTCGATCAGAGAACATTAGCCAACTAAACTCATAAGCGTATGCTCCGTCACTATTCTCCCCATGAGATGAGTGCTGAGCATACGCTTCTCTTTATATTATAAGGTCCGAGAGCCGGTCCGCCTCGCCCTACCCGGGATTCACTGTCAGATATGAAAAGAAATCCACTCTATCTCCTGGCCGTTGCGCTGATGTTTGTCTGCACGACCTCCTGCAGCGTCACCAAGCGGCCGATCAGTTCGCTCTACTTTGCAGAGCAGGCTGCTGAGGCTGCAGCGACGCCCTCCCCGGAGATGGTGGCTCTCGGCGAGAGCATCTCGAGCAAGCTCGGTATGGAAGTATCCTATCCGGAGAACGATCTGGGTCTGTACGCCTTTGTCGCCGACTGGCTGCGCACGCCATACCGCTTTGGCGGGACCTCGAGGCGAGGGACAGACTGCTCCGGCTTCGTCTACCGACTCTACCAGACGGTCTACGAGACCAATATCGGACGACAGTCCTCCGCCGACCTGATGAGTCAGACCCAGCGGGTCTCGCGGGGAGATCTGAGGGAGGGAGATCTGGTATTCTTCAACATCCGCAACAGGCGGGGCGGGCGAGCCTCCCATGTGGGAGTCTATCTCTGTGACGGAAAATTTGCCCACGCCTCCACCCGGAGCGGAGTGATCATCTCCCGTCTCAGTGAGCCGTACTACAGCAGGACCTATCTCGGAGCCGGAAGGGTAAAGAAATGACGATCTCACCACTGCCACCCGAGGAGCCGAAGTTGGTCCTCCTCGATATGGACGGCGTACTCGTGGACTCCATGCCGATCCACGACTATGCCTGGCGAACCGCTGCAGACAAGTATAAGCTGAAGTACGAGGAGGGAGAATTCTTCCGCGCCGAGGGGATGAAGGGTCGGGACACCGTTATCCTCCTCTATCGGAAGACCTTTGACGGAGAGCCGACGGAGGACTTCATCAAGGAGGTATATGCCTACAAGACGCACCTTTTCGAGGAGAGACAGGCTGACCTCCTTCGCCCCATTCCTCATGTCCGGGAGCTGATCCTCTACCTCAAGGAGGTGCGAGGAATCGACCTCGGCGTGGTCACCGGCAGCACGACAGCCAATGCGCTCTCCCGGATAGGGACCTACTTCGAGGGGCTCTTCACGGAGGAGCAGCTGATCACGGCAGACAAGGTGGAGAAGGGGAAGCCCTACCCGGAGCCCTATCTCCGCGGGATGAGCCTAACCGGGCACAGCGCCGGCGAGACGCTTGTGGTGGAGAATGCTCCCCTGGGGGTCCGCTCGGCAGTTGCCGCCGGAGCATACACGGTGGCCGTGGCTACCGGTCCCATCCCTGAGGAGATCCTTAGGCACGAGGGAGCCAACCTTATTTTCCCCAATATGCGAGCCCTACTCGCCTGGTGGCGCGTGACCTATGGAGAAGTTGTCTGAGAGGGAGAGCAAGCTGATCCGCTCCCTTCGTCTCAAGAAAAACAGAGATGCCTCGGGGCTCTTCGTCGCCGAGACGGTCAAGGTGGTCGAGGAGATGCTCCCCTACTTTGACACTGAGCTACTTCTGGTAACCTCGCCGACCGAGCTGCCTGTCGAGGAGTCGAGGGTGCGGCTCGTCAGCGAGCGGGAGATGAAGAGGGTGTCTCAGCTCGACTGCCCCTCGGACTGCCTTGCTCTACTCAGGATCCCCGCAGCGGAGACGGTCGGTCGGCTCGAGGGACTGGTGGTAGCACTCGACGAGGTGCAGAATCCCGGCAATATCGGCACCATCATCCGTCTCTGCGACTGGCTCGGCATCGGTACCCTGCTGATGAGTCGCGGATGCGCCGATCCCTACGGAGCTAAGGTGGTCCAGTCGACCGCCGGGGCCCTCGGCGCCCTCACGATACACTATGATATAGACCTCGCCGCCACGCTGAGCGGCTACGACGGAGCGATCATCGCTGCCGACCTGGACGGCGAGCCGATCGGTCAGGCGTCGGTGCCCCGGGAGGCGGTGGTGCTCTTCGGCAACGAGGGACACGGCTTCAGTCCCGAGGTGAAGTCTCTCTGCACAGAGACCATCCTGATCCCCAAGTCGCCCTCAGCCGCCGGGGACTCGCTCAATGTCGCCCTCAGTGCCGCCATCATCCTCTCCCACTTCTCTCAGATCATCTAAAGGCTTATGAATCACCGCACTCTATTCGCTACTCTTTTTCTCACCCTTCTCATCGCACTCAGCGCAGCAGCAGAGGAGACGAAGTCCACTTACGTCCGCTTCAAGACAAATAAGGGCGACTTCGTGATCGAGCTCTACGACGAGACGCCACTCCATAAGGCGAACTTCCTCTCCCGTGTAAGGGAGGGAGCGTACGACGGGACCACCTTCCACCGCGTCATCCGCAACTTCATGGCACAGGCCGGTGGGGGACTTAAGGGCGGCAGGGATCCCAAGGGGACCTACATCGACTCCCTCAGTCGTGCGACCGTAGAGGCGGAGATACTCTATCCCAAGCTATTCCACAGGCGGGGCGCAGTGGCAGCCGCCCGCGTGGGCAATGACATCAATCCTGAGCGGAGGAGCGACGGACTACAGTTCTACATCGTCATGGGGCAGTTTTATCTCGAGGGGGAGCTGAAGCAATTTGAGAGCGCAGAGCGACCGATGCCCGAGGAGGTGAAGAAAGCCTACATGACCGAGGGCGGCACCCCTCATCTCGATGGAGAGTACACCGTCTTCGGACAGATCGTCTCCGGGATGCGTACGATCGAGAAGATCTGCGCCACCGAGACCGACGAAACAGATAAGCCTCGCAAGGAGATCTACATCAAGTCAGCCAAGGTCGTCAGTCGCCCATAGGCTGGGAGATAGTAGAAAAATGGTAACTTTACGGAAACGTAAACCACCAACTACTATCACAATAGAGCTATGAGCGATAAAGTCATCGACCAGCAACCGAAGGAGGTCTTCCACTACTTCGACCAAATCACCCGTATCCCCCGCCCCTCCAAGAAGGAGGAGAAGATGATCGCCTACCTGCAGGACTTTGCCAAGGAGCAGGGTCTGGAGTGCGAGGTGGATCACGCAGGCAACGTACTGATCCGCAAGGGCGCCACACCGGGCTATGAGGATCGGGCGAGCATCGCCCTCCAGTGCCATATGGATATGGTGTGCGAGAAGGATAAGGATGTGGACTTCAACTTCGAGACCGACGCCATCCAGACCTACGTCGAGGACGGCTGGGTACACGCTCGCGGTACGACGCTTGGCGCTGACGACGGGATCGGTGATGCAGTCTGCCTAGCGATCCTCGCCTCTGACTCGATCGAGCATGGTCCCATCGAGTGTCTCTTCACCCGGGATGAGGAGACCGGACTCACAGGAGCGATGGAGATGGCGCCGGACTTTATCGACAGTAAGATCCTGATCAATCTCGACAGCGAGGAGGCGGGCGAGATCTGCATCGGCTGCTCCGGCGGTAAAGATACCGTGGCAGAGCTGGAGTATGAGCGCACCTACGCCTACCCGGAGCTACACTACGCCCGGATAGAGGTCCGCGGGCTCCACGGCGGTCACTCCGGGAGCGAGATCGACAAGGGGTATGCCAATGCAGTCAAGCTGCTGGCCCGACTCCTCTTCCGTCTCGGTAACGAGGTGGAGTATGTCCTCGCCTCGATCGAGGGGGGCAACCTCGACAACGCCATTCCGCGCGAAGCACATGCAGTCATCGGCGTAGCGCCTGAGGACAGGGATGCCCTGGCCGCTTTTGTCAACGTCTTCCGCACCCACCTGCAGGACGAGTACAAGGTGATGGAGCCGGGGCTGAAGGTCGAGCTGGACACGGTGGAGACGCCGGACTACTGCATCGACACCGACACGGCAAATGATCTGATCTTTGCCCTCATCGCCTGCCCTCATGGCGTGATCGAGATGAGTCGCGAGATCGATGGACTGGTGCAGACATCGACCAACCTCGCCTCCGTAAAGATGCAGAATGAGGACGAGGAGGACGCACTGATGGTAGTCACCAGCCAGCGCAGCTCGATCGACTCACAGATCGATATGGTGGGTGATATGGTCCGTGCCACCTTTGAGGCTATCGGAGCTGACGTGTACGAGCACAGCCCCTACCCCGGCTGGGAGCCCAATACCGACTCTCAGATCCTCAAGATCGCCTGCGAGAGCTACCGCACCCTCTACGACACCGATCCTAAGGTCTATGCCATCCATGCGGGGCTGGAGTGTGGGCTCTTCCGCCAGAAGCGTCCCGAGCTGGATATGATCTCCGTAGGCCCGACGATGCTCTATGTCCACTCGCCGGCAGAGCGTCTGGAGGTAGCCTCGGTGGGGAAGTTCTGGGACTATATCCTCGACATCCTTAAGCGCGCCCCTAAGGCAGGTAAGTAAGCAGGTGATGCCATGTCACGGCGTCTTGCGCTCCTTTTCCTCACCCTCATTGCCACACTGACCGTTATGGGACAGCAGTCCGGGCAGGTGATCCGCCGGAGAGTGGTCTCCTACAATGTGGAGAACCTCTTCGATACCATTGACGACCCAGAGACAGACGACAAGGACTTCCTCCCGGGGGGATCCTATCACTGGACCAAGGGGAGGTACCGGAATAAGGTGGAGAACATCTCCCGCACCCTCTCTCGTATCGGCGAGTGGGACTACCCTGCTCTCATCGGTCTTGTGGAGATAGAGAATGTCCAGGTGATCCGCGACCTGACCGACGCCAAGGCACTCCGCAAGATGGACTACAGGATGTCCGTCAGCCGCGGAGCCGACCCGAGAGGGATCGATGTGGCGCTGCTCTGGGATCCGAAGCTCTTCCGCCGCGTAGACGCTCACGAGATCCCTCACTACGGGGATCTGCTCAGCTATCCCCTCAGGCGGGACCCGAGGACAAAGAGGGAGCGCTCCGGCAGCGGACGCAACACGCTCTGGGTGACGCTCGAACAGCGGCACAGCGGAGCACTCCTCGACGTCTTCGTCGTCCACCTGCCGAGCCGGCGGGGAGGCGTCCGCACGACGTCGGCTGACCGAGAGCGCGTCGCTGCGAAGATCTACCGAGTGATCCAGGATCTCTATGAGGAGCGGCCGGGTGCGCGAGTGCTGATCATGGGAGACTTCAATGACGAGCCTCACAACAGAGCCCTCATGACCGCTCTCCGGACGACGTCCTCGGATGCGGAGCGAGGAGAGATCCGCCCCCGACAGCTCTACAATCTCGCAGTGCCACTTGAGAGGGAAGGTAAGGGCTCCCACTACTTCGGGCGGCAATACTGGCTCCCTGATCAGATCATCGTCTCGGGTAGTCTCCTGCTCGACGGTGCGCCACTCAGGGTGAGTGACCCGTCGATGAGCATCTACGAGCCCGGCTTCCTGCAAGAGCGCAAGTCCCGTCCGCGGCGGAGCTTTAAGGGACTCCACTACACCGGAGGCTTCAGCGACCACTACCCCGTCTATGTCGATCTGATCATCGAGCAAAGAGAAGTAGAGCAAAAAACAGGAATTTAACCAACTGATGACAAGCATAGTAGACACATTGTGGTCAAATTAGCTCACACAACACCTTGTCCTTCTGCAAAATTATTGTACCTTTGCAGAGCAATCCACAAGAGAGCCCCCTACCAACAGGGGAAATAAAGTATGACTCGGTAGCTCAGTTGGTAGAGCAATTGACTCTTAATCAATGGGTCGAGGGTTCGAGCCCCTCCCGGGTCACTTCTCCAGCCGAGGTGCTGCCTACTCCACTCGTGGAGAGACAGCATCTCGTTTTTTGTACCCACACTACAGGATCGCAATTCATCCATTATGGCGATAGAGCAGCTAATCTTCTACATCTCTCTCCTTGCTATTGTGGGCCTGGTGCTCAGCAAGGCAGGATTTAAGTTTGGCATCCCCTCCCTACTCCTCTTCCTCGGCGTCGGGATGTTTGCCGGCTACGCAGGCTATCTCGAGTTCAACTCCGCCTCTGAGGCACAGACCATCGGTATCATCGCGCTGACGATGATCCTCTTCACGGGCGGAATGGATACGGACTTCGATGAGATCAAGCCGGTGATGGTGCGAGGCTCTCTCCTGGCGACTGTAGGCGTACTGCTAACGATGCTGCTGACGGGGACCTTTATTTACTTCCTCTTCCGTCAGCCCTGGGTGCCCGGTGAGGTACAGTCACTCTCCTTCCCCATGGCACTACTCTGCGCGGCGGTGATGTCCTCGACCGACTCGGCATCGGTCTTCTCGATCCTGCGGTCCAAGGAGATGCACCTCAAGCACAATGTCAAGCCACTGCTGGAATTCGAGTCGGGGAGTAACGACCCGATGGCCTATATGCTGACGCTGATCCTGCTGCAGATGATCCATACGGGCGACTCCTCGGTCGGCAATGCCCTCTGGATGTTTGTCCTCCAATTCAGCATCGGCGGGGTGCTGGGCTACACCTTCGGCAAGGGGGCGGTCTGGTTTGTCAATAAGGTGAAGCTCGCCTCACCGGCACTTCACTCGCTCCTCCTGCTCTTTGTCGCTTTTGTCATCTACTCGGCGACGGCGCGGCTCGGAGGAAATGGCTACCTCGCTGTCTACATATCCGGACTGGTGGTGGGCAACTCCCAGGTAATCTACAAGAAGAGCACGATGCGGCTCTTCGACGGCTTCCAGTGGCTCTGCCAGCTGGTGATGTTCCTCTCACTGGGGCTGCTGGTCAATGTCGATGAGCTTGCGGGTGTGGCGTTGCCGGCGATCATCATCGGTCTCTTCCTGATGCTGGTAGGTCGCCCCCTCTCTGTCGCACTGACGCTCCTGCCCTTCATCAAGAAGATGCCACTCAATGCGATGCTCTACACCTGCTGGGTAGGGCTGCGCGGGGCTGTGCCGATCATCTTTGCCACCTACCCCCTCGTGGAGGGGCTGCCGGAGGCTCGGATGATCTTCAATGTCGTCTTCTTCATCACCCTCATCTCGCTGACGATACAGGGCGGCAGCGTGACGCTCGTGGCGAAGTGGCTCGGTCTGGTGGATGAGGAGGTGAGGACACCGGTCTTCAAGGATGTGGATCTGCCGGAAAACTTCACCAGCACGCTCTCTGAGATGATCGTCAGCCCGGCGATGATCGAGAGAAGCAACCTGCTTAAGGACATGAGCATCCCCAATCACACCCTCGCCATCCTCGTGAAGCGGGGCGAGAGCTACTTCATACCGAAGGGCGAGACACCCCTCGAGGTGGGCGACCATGTCCTAATCCTGAGCGACGACGAGACCGCACTCGTGGAGGCGTACGAGCAGCTCGGGATACACCACTACCACCTCGATGTGTAAGTGGATTTTTGCCATTAGGAGAAAATTGTCTATCATTGCACCCGCCAATAAGAAACACAAAATAGAAACCATCAATCAGAAGTAATATATGTACTGGACTTTAGAGTTGGCTTCCAAGCTGGATGATGCTCCCTGGCCTGCCACCAAGGATGAGCTGATAGACTATGCTCAGCGCACCTGTGCCCCCATGGCAGTGATCGAGAACCTCCAGGAGATCGAGGACGATGGCGAGAGCTACGAGTCCATCGAGGACATCTGGCCCGACTATCCGAGTAAGGAGGACTTCTTCTTCAACGAAGAGGAGTACTAAGTAGCGTCCACCATGACCGTAGAGCCTGAGATCACCATAGCCCGAGGGACGCCGGAGATGGTGCCGCTGATCGCCAAGTGCGCGATGGCAGCCATCGAGCAGTACGACTTCGCCGACGATATGGATGATGATCAGAGCGAGCTCTACGACTGGCTGCTGGACATCTGCGGTCGGACGGACACCCTCTACTCCTATCGCAATACTCTGGTGGCTATGATCGATGATGAGGTAGTGGGCTGCCTCATCTCTTACCCCGGCGACGACTACGAGGCTAAGCGAGCCTTCACCTTTGCCGCTCTGGATGGGGCGGAACCGAGTGATACTGAGACCGGCCCGGGAGAGTACTACCTCGATACGCTGGCCCTCCTCCCTGCCGCCCGCGGACACCGCATAGGACTGAGGCTCATGGAGAGCGTCATTGACTATGCGACGAGAGAGCTCGGATACAACCGCATCACCCTGATCGTGGATGAGGACAAGCCGCGACTGGAAGCCTACTACACCATGCTCGACTTCCGGCGGGACGAGAGAGTACACTTTATGGGACATCCCTACTATAGGATGGTCCGATCTCAGAAGTGATGCAATAGGTACAATGAGAGTGGGACGGAGTTTGAGCTCCGCCCCACTCTTTTGTCTATAATATACTTTAGTATCTGTAGGAGAGGGATAGAAGAAGAGACCGACCTCGGAGAGGCACTTCAGAGGCAAAGTCATTGATCCCCTCGTAATACACCTGTCGGAAAAGCGTAGTATTCAACAGATTCTTCCCCTCCAGCCGTAGTCTCACCTTATCGGAGAGATCATACTGCAGCACAGCATCCAGAAATCGGTAACGAGACCTCTGCCCCTCAGCAATCTCCATCACACCTCCTTCGTAGCTCAGGGTAGCCTCCCAAGTCTCCATCGGGAAGAGATATAGGGTAGTCCCATAGCTGAGCCGGTGGAGAGGCGCACTACTCTTCTCTCCCCCACGCTTCGAAGTAGATAGACCGACGTTAGCGAGGAGATTTCCCCACTTGGACAACCTCTGCTCCAGGCTGAGTGAGAGATCCGAGAAGGTCATCGGGACCTTATAGACCACCTGATTTTGCAGGAAAGGGCGAGAGGAGTGCGTTACGTCTACCTTTCCCTTGAGTACAGTACCCGTCGAGATAAAGCTCTTACTTAGGGAGAAGCCGGCATAGAGTCGATCAGCCTGATAATCCATAGGCTTCACACCATAGACAAGTCGTCCATCGATTGCCCGGAGAGTGGCGAGCCGGTCACCACCGGAGCGCTGTGCCATCAGCGTCCCATTCATAAATATCATATGGAGTAGATTGCGATACGCCCCCGTCAGAGTGACATGCATGGTGTGATACCGCTCGGGAGTATCAGCATAGGTATAGTAGCTCCTATACCCTCTTCGCAAGAGCTGACCAGGCATATAAGCCGGCGCCCGAAGCCCTCTATTGCCTTCACCTGATAGGCGGATGGTCGTCCGATCACTGGGTGCGTAACTGATAGAGAAGTGCGGGAGTAGAGACCCAGTCCTCTTATCCGTCTCTTGGGAGCCATAGGCAGTGAGGCCGACAGGTAAAGTGAGTCTCATCACCACCTGATCCCCCGGCAGACGATACAATAGCTCCGGGGACAGCTCGAGCGTCCCCAGCCGGTATCGACCCTCCGCATCTCCAACAGCAAAGCGATGACCCTCCATATTACCTGTGAGAGTCAGGTAGAGCATGAGGTCCCCGACAGACTTCGTGGTAGACATCACACTATGCAGAAGCGTCCTGTGATGAAGAAACAGCTCTGAGGGATCATTTGCCACCTCCAGCCCCTCCTCTATGCGCTGATAGTCGGCATAGAGAGAGCCACGGATCATAAGATCTCCGAGGGGGAAGATCGACCTCAGATCATTCTTCACCGCCAGGTCGCTCAGGCTTCGACTCTCTCGTAAGTCTGCTGTAGTCCCCCTCTCCTCCGTATGGATATCGCTATGCATCCCCACCTTAGCTATATCCGCTGAGAGCTTATCCGACAGATAGACGTTGTCGCTATTATGCTCATAATAGAGAGAGGGAGAGAGACGGAAGTAGCGACGCTTACCACAGGACTGCTCACGATACTCCCAAGGATCCTCTCCGCCATATCTATTGTCCTCCATACGCCTCCTATGCTGCCGATCGGCGACCCCGGTCGCACTTACTCGCAGGCTCCGGACAGGGCTGAGGATAAAAAGGTGATTGAGACTTGCAGCGCCGCTTTCATTAAAGCGATAGCGCACCAGCGGCAAAGGGATGTCAGTGGGGAAGTCGGTGATCAGAAATGGCGAGGCTGGAGTGGGCCGGTAGAGGAGATCGTAGACGGTGGGGACACCACCGAAGAGCCGCTCCACATCCTGACCGGTATTATTCCCACCACCGATCAGCATGCTCTGTGATCTCCGGCGCACTAAGGTAGTGCTAATCTTAGACTCCAGCAGCAGGGGGGAAAGTCCTGATCCTATAGAGACCTCGCCAAAGGGTCGCGCCTTATAGTCCTTACTGAGGCGAAAATTCATAGCCACATCCTTGCTGTCCGATCTCTTTTTGAGGATCCGCTCGTGAGTATGACGCTCCATGACATCCACTCCGGCGATCGCATCGGCAGGGAGGTTTTGAGTAGCCAGGTTGTACCGATTCTCCAGTAGGTCCTGCCCCTCTATATAGAGATGACTAATGGCACGTCCCTGGTACTTGATGTCTCCGCTGTTACCCACCTCCACGCCGGGGAGCTTCCTGAGCACATCCCCGATGGAGCGGTCACTCTTCACCCGAAAGGAGGAGACATCATAGCTTACAGTATCCTTGTATGCGACTACGGGGGGAGCCTTTGCAAAGATCTCGGGGAGCTTGGTAGCGGTGGGCTCAAGCCGCAGCACCAGCTCGCTCCCACATCTCAGTCTATCCCGTCTCACCTCTGCTGACTTATAGCTCATCAGGGTAACGCTCAGCCTGGTCACCGACTCAATGATCGTGAGATCAGCCTGCCCCTGATCACCTGTGATAGCATAGCCTACGAGAGCATCACCCTCGTCATATAGGCGACAGAGTACACCCGACAATGGGGTATCATCCTCTGCTGAGAGGATAGTCACATGTATGGTGCAGGGATCTGCTGAAGCCAGGAGTGGAGGAGTAAGCAATAGGAAGACAAGGAAGAGCCTGATCCTTATGCGGCACCACATAGTCACTCCAGCTCTATGGGATTGAAGGGAAGGGGCTTAATGCTCTTGAGTGTCTCCTCCGGGATCGTGACGCCTCTCATGCTCATCAGTCCGCGAGCGGGATCGGCACAGAAGTTCTTGTGCATTTGCAGAATATGACTCCGTGTCTCCTCAGGATAGTCCGTTAGGCGGTAGATGGGGATCGGATCCTCCTCCGAGACCGCAGAGAGCGATCCGAGAGTAAAGGAGTACTGACCTGCCGTGTCATAGAGGCAGAAGATCAAACCCGGCAGGCCTGTAAACTTATAGGGACCATCCGGAATCGGAACTTCGGGCGCATACCAGGCCACATAATCCCTCCCGCGGAAGTGCGTCAGAGCCTTTTTACACTTCACCCCGGCTACTATCGTGTCTCCGGGGGTCATAGACCACTCCATCTGGGGAAGGGGTTCCTCGTAAGCATACTCTTTCAGCCCGGTCGATGACACCACGAAGCAGCTGTCGGCACCACGCACGACCCGATCCTTGAAAGCCTGCTGCTGCATCACCGACATTAGGGGCACCAGCAGGTCGTTCTCCTTGCGCTTGGCTCGGGCATAGCTATCATTGATGGAGTCCGCTTGGTACGAGAAATAGTCCAAAAACATACTATATCTCTCACCCACAAAGAGGACGGTCCAGCCGACCTCATGCTTATAGGGATTACCGGGATCCTTCTGGTGCTGATACTCGTACAGTGCCTGGTATTGTGCCTGGTCGTAGATCTGCTTTGGACTCTCAGCAGCCAATTTATCTCCAAATGCCCCGGCGGCATCCTTAGGGTCTATCATCTGAGCCGACAGGGATACTGTCAAAGACAGCACAGCCACGATCACCTCCGGTGTATGTCTAAGTAACCTGTGCATCGTCATTTCTTCACTATAATATATTGGAGTATTTACAATTATAGCGAAAAATCGGCAACAAAGAAAAACACTGCTCTGTATAACCGAGCAAAGACAGGGGCGAGGTCTGACAGTTGTCAGGCCTCGCCCCTACTCTATGAGGATTTTATCTGAGTAACCGGCGGTAGACTATCAGTCCACCTTGGCACTACTCTTGAGGATCACGTCGTGCGCCCCACCCTCGGTGATCGAGGTCTGGGAGACGACCGTAACCTTAGAGTGCTTGCGGAGATGCTCCAGGGTGGTCGACCCACAGCTGCACATCGTCGCCTTGATCTTATTGATCGTCGAGTCGAGGCTGTCCTTCATCTCTCCGGCATAAGGAACGTAGCTGTCCACTCCCTCCTCAAACTTCATCTGACCCAGTACCGGCGCCTTGTCGCCATCGTCGTACCGCTGCCAGTTCTTAGCACGATTGGAGCCCTCGCCCCAGTATTCCTTGACGTAATTGCCATTGATCTTAAGGAGACGACCGGGACTCTCATCGAAGCGAGCGAAGTAGCGACCCATCATCAGGAAGTCCGCCCCCATAGCAAGGGCGAGGACCATATGGTAGTCGTGCACGAGACCGCCGTCGGAGCAGATCGGGATGTACTCACCCTTCTCCTCCAGCCACCTGTCTCGGGCAGCAGCTACGTCAATGACCGAGGTGGCCTGACCTCGTCCGATACCCTTCTGCTCACGCGTGATGCAAATTGAGCCACCTCCGATGCCGACCTTGATGAAGTCGGCACCTGCAGTGGCGAGGTAATTGAAGCCATCCGCATCGACCACATTACCGGCTCCGATGGGGAGGTCGGGGTAATTGCTCTTCACCCACTTCAGAGCATCCGCCTGCCACTCGGAGAAGCCGTCCGAGGAGTCGAGGCAGACAACGTCCACACCTGCCTTCACCAGAGCCGGTACCCGCTCCTGGTAGTCGCGGGTATTGATGCCTGCACCGACGAGGAGGGTCTTTGTCTCCTTGTCCGAGAGTTCATTGGGATTGGCGTGGTGGCTGTCGTAGTCCTTGCGGAAGACGAGCGAGCAGAGGTGATCCGACTTATTGATGATCGGGAGGGTATTCAGCTTCGCATCCCAGATCACATCGTTAGCCTCCGAGAGGGTGATCCCCTCGTACCCGGTGGTGAGCTTATCGAATGGGGTCATCATATCCCTCACCTTGGTATCAAAGGGCGTCACCCCGATGCGGTAATCCCGTGTGGTGAGCATACCGAGGAGCTTGCCATTGGGCTTGCCGTCATCGGTCACTGCGATGGTGGAGTGCCCGGTCCGCTTGATCAGGTCAAGCGCATCCTGCAGCGTATGGTCGGGAGTCAGGTTGGAATCACTCTGGACAAAGCCGGCCTTAAATTTCTTCACCCTCCGCACCATCTCCGCCTCATCCTCGATAGGCTGAGAGCCGTAGATGAAGGAGAGTCCCCCATTCTGCGCCAGGGCGATCGCCAGCCGGTCATCTGAGACCGCCTGCATAATCGCCGAGACGAAGGGGATATTGAGGTGAAGGGAGGGCTCCTCGCCCTTCATATGCTTCACGAGAGGAGTCCGGAGACAGATGTTATCCGGGGTGCAGTCGCGTGTGGTAAGTCCGGGGATAAGGAGATACTCACCGAAGGTATGGGAGATTTCGCTGGTAATGATGGCCATGATAGTCTATGCTATATATTCTTTGTCGTCCAACGGATGTAGATCCTGCACAAAGGTACATTTTTTTCGAGCTATTTTACACTCTAGATCTAGGGACTCAGGGGTGACGCACTTGAGCTTTACAGCTATGAAGCGGACACCCGCAAGGGGTGACTGGCGTCATAAGCTTATCAAGGTGCACTCCTCAGAGTCTTCTCCTACAGCTCAAAAAAATCAATAGAAGATGTAGAATGCATGTAGTAGGAAAAGCATAGGCTGCCCACCACAACCGCGGTTTAGTGATGATCACCTCACTTATCAGGAGGCTTCAGCGGTGCAAATATAGCATCCCCGAGGAGAGAGTTTGTCTCACAGAGTCTCCATATGTCTTTTACTGTCTCTTCCTGAACAAAACTGCATCTCTTGCGGCCATCGCCACCTCGTGTATCGACGTTCGGTTAACGATTGGTTATCCCGCTGATACTACGATCCCTACGGAATCGACAGAAGGAGCATCAATAGTCCAACCGGTCGGCGGAATCGCACTTGGCATAGGTGATTATCTCTTAGCTGTAAAGCCCAAATACGACACCCCTGACTAGGGACTTAACGGATAAGAAAGATCCTCAAAGACCTTTGCAAAATGGTCTTAGAACAATGAATATTTGTGCGGATATTGTGAAGTCTCATTCACAATGTAGATACACCAATACCCAGCGACAAAGGCAGGGAAACCATCATTATTCCAGCTCAATCGGATTGTATGGGCAATAATGACTTTCCCCCAGAATAGTATCACCATGAGATAATACAATGCCGCTAGTCGCCTTACTGTACTGTGCAGGATGAGCAAACATATATTTAAGGGCTGCATTGCACTTCTCGCGAGTCGAAGAGCGGGAAGAGACAATTGACTGCATAATCATCTCGCCCTCTTGTGCCTTTCGAAAACCTGTCGCAGTATAGTGCACTTCCCCCGTATCATCCCTAATGTCTAAGATCAGTCCAGGTAAACCTGCAAACTTCCACGGTCCATAGCTGAGCGGAATATCGGGAGCATACCAAGCTGTATAACATCTACCTCGAAAGTCTACTCTTGCAGACCGGCAGGAGTAACCGAGGATATCCTTGGTCTCATGCCCCATCTTCCACTTCAACTTCGGGGTGACCTCACTGTAGTAGAGACTCGCATCACCAGACAGATCTCTTACGTCGACTAACAACTGATCCTTACGGTTCATCCGATAGATCACCTCCACCTGCGCAAGACCTTGATACATAGGCACAGTTCTCGCACCACTTTTATACAAGACGGTAGCGACCGAGTCAACCTGAGCAAGTGCTATGCTAAAAGACTTGTTAGCATTCTTGCCAATCTGCAGCAGGACTTCATCCGTGATCATCCACTCAGACTGACCAGGGACTGTCTCCACCTCCATCTGGTAAGTGACATCGTAAAGGAGGGTGTCAATGGGGACGGCACGCTTAATGATACGGCTACCCAAGCCGATCGGTGTAGGTTGCCCCCATAAACTAAGCGTCCCAAAGACAATGGATAGTGCGATAAAGAGATAGAGCCGACATGCCTCGCACACAGCCCTGCAACCTGATTTTCTCAATTCTTTGTGGTGATCCATCACGTTGTTCATATTATTGGTTCATCATAAGAGCTTAAATCTCAGTCCCAACATTACCGTCATAGGGCGGATCATATAGGTGTGACTATAGTCGATCATTTCGCTAAGCGAACTATCAGAGTAAGAGAGAGTATTGAGAATGTTTGTCCAGTCGAGCGTTACTGTGACTCGTTCACCTCCATAAGTAACGCCCACGTCCGCAAGGACAAAACTTCGGTCTTGGTGATTCCGCCTGACATAGTAATGCTCCATTACCCCTCTCACTGACAAAGCCTTTGTGGGAGCGAGAGTAAGGGCAAGCTGCTGACTCAGGGAGTGCAGAGGAGCGGACCAGTCTGAGTAACCGCTTCGCATTTGCCCGACACCCCACCTCATCTCATAGGAGCTTAAGAGCTTACCGCCAAGCCATTTCGCATCAGCCTTAGTCTCCAAGCCGGCTTGGCGGGTGAGGAAGTCCATCGGCTGTTCTTGCCTGAGTAGCACACCGCGAGAAAGTATACTACTTCCTCTCAGAGACAGATTAATCCCATGAGAGAAGAAAGACTTGCTGATCTCTCCACTGAAGGATAGTCTGTCTCCACTATTGGGCATATGGATCCAACGGACCACACCAAAGGGTCCGTCCATATGTAAGGAATTGATCACATCTGACTTGTAGTGGCTATAGTAAACCTCACTGGAGCCAAAGAACATATTAAAGATATCCTTATAATCTGCCTTGAGTCCCACACCATAGAGCCTAAAGTCATAGTCTGATGGCTCGTGCCGTTCTATGCTGCGGTAGTTTCTCAGGATATATCCACCATACAGATCGGCCATTCCAGGAGTGTTTGTGGAGTAATCGCCAAAGAGTGTCAAGAAAAGATCCGGTATCGGAGCATACTTAAGGGATAGATGAGGCTCAGGGCTCAAGTGTCCACGATGAGAGAGTACCTTCTCACTCTCTGACCTAAGATCTGAGTACCGATAATAGATGGGGAGAAAGAAATCGAGGCGTGATCGTCTCCACTTAAGCCAGGCATTGACACTAACTCCGAGGGATAGTTTTGTGAGGTCAAGGTCATTAAGACCTTCATTTTCTGATCTTATAAACGCCTCAGACCCTAAGAGTCGACTGTCAAGCTGCTGATACAAGACATCTGCAAGCAGAGAGGGAGAGAGACCAAACCTCCCTGTCTTATCATTCAGCATAGTGAGCATTGAGAGTCTGAGGGACGAGTATATAGCTCTCTGCCGAGCCTCCTGAGTAAGACTCCCAGCAGTCAGTCCATCATCTGGTAGATCACTGACCGACGAGAGACCGGGGGTCACATCAAGTCTCTGTGGATGGGTCGTTACTGCACTTTGCCAGTATAGTTCATAGCCGGGATCGCCCCGATCTCGGGAGATAAAGTGAGTGGTATTCTGCAGCGCTATGGACTCATCTCGCAGATCCTGAGTAACCACTGTCGGAAGAGATGCCTCACCGGTTCCGCTCATCCAGTAGGCTCTAAGCTCTGTCAGATTGTCAAGGTAAGCTGAGGACGTATTCCGATTGTAACGTAGCTCTCCCTCTAGATGGTGGGCTAGGCTCCGAGTATGCAGCTCCTCGTCCACCACTTGTGTCACTCCACTCGGTAGATAGTAGATTGTACGTGCGCGACCCACACGAGCATCTCTGTTATGTGCATAGATGATATTGAGATTCAGCTCCGAAGACTCTCCTAACTTCCAAAGGTTTGTGGCGCCGAGGGCCTCTGTCCTATTATGCAGATACCTCTCTCGCCTAAGTGGGGGTGGCTCGGGGTAGACGAGATCCGTCACTTGCAGCTCCGGTAGACGTGAGGCAGCGGTGAAAGAGCGAAGCTCACTCAGTATATCATGCCCCGAGTTATTGGTCTTAAGGGAGAGGATATGCTGTTGTGGTCTGGAGAAGTACATACTGGTGAGTGCCCCGCTATACGCAGGTGACTTGGGCGAGATCAGACCACCCTTTGTCTCCGCATTGGCAAGCAAGGTTCCCTTAGCCTTATCTCTAAGAAGAAGGTTGAGTGCCGCTTCATCGGAGGGCACTAGCTCTTGAAGAGCCTTGATCGGCTGGTGATGCTCCAGCACCTGTACCTCTCTGACATCTTCGGCCGAAATATTCTTCGTTGCAAGACCATAGCGTCCCAGCAAAGCATCAGAACCTTCTATATAGAGCTTATTTATGGGACGCCCCTGGTACTTCACTAGTCCACCTGGATCCACTGTGATACCTGGCATACGACTTAGGACATCTGCTATCACCACGTCCCCTCTCTTCTCAAAAGCTGTGACGGAGTAGCTAAGTGTATCTCGCACTCCCCATATCTTAGTAGGGCGAACCTGGATTTCCCGCAGCTTATAAACTTGACCATCCACCTGGAAATCAAGCGTCTGTGTCTTATTAGAGACCTGTCGAAAGAGACGCTTGATCTCCATCCCAAAAACAGTAAAGAGAATCTCCGAGGACGTGGTAGAGACCCTCAGTGAATACATACCCGACCGATCTGTAAAGGTATACGCTAAGACTGTGCTGTCCCCTGGACTTAGTGCCATCACCTGTGCGTCATCCACCCCATGACCATCCATGGATACTACCCCCGAAAATGTTGACACCTCCTGAGCACCACCGGACCCACTGTGGAGGAGTGTCCCGGTTAGTACGATGAGGAGGTAGGTCAGAGTGGTCTTATAGGCGGTCTTCATATAATAGGCACCAGCGAACATTTACATCTGACACAATGATACCTATTTATTTTCAAACAACCATATTTACCTCCCACATTCCTAAGAACGAGACACAAACAGAAAATCTATAATCGGTTAATAATCAGGACGACACGGCAATAAAAACGATCTGTTAATAAATAAACTACAAAACCAAAGAGTCAATTATGACACCTACGCCTTACTATTGTATGGCTCTAAAGAGCTATTTTTCTGCCGTAGATCCAGCCGTAGAGCGCACCGACGAAGAGGGCTCCGCCGACGATGTTGCCGAGGGTGACGGGGAGGAGGTTGTCGAGCAGGAGCTGAGAGAGGCTCACCTCAGCGCCATACATCATACCGGTGGGTATGTAGTACATATTGGCGATAGAGTGCTCGAAGCCCATCACCACAAAGGCCATCACCGGACACCATAGCCCCATCATCTTACCGGACATCGTATCCGCCGCCGTCGCCAGCCAGATGGCGAGACAGACAAACCAATTGGCTCCCACGCCACGGACGAAGGCTTCACCCCAGGAGAGCGAGGCCTTTGTCTCCGCAGTGGTGCGGATAAAGGAGCCGAAAGCCTCGGGCTCCATCAGTCCTGTGAGGTAGACGAGGAAGTAGTCCCAGAAAAGTGCGCCGAGGAAGTTGGCACACCAGACCACTCCCCAGTTGAGCAGTACACGCCCCCATCGTACTTTACCCTGCATTGCCGCCGGTACCAAGACGGCACAGTTCCCGGTAAAGAGCTCTGCCCCCGCAATGACGACGAGGATGATGCCGAGGGGGAAGAAAATACCGCTCAGAAGCTTAGGCAGCACCGGATTACCTGCTGCAGCAGCGCCAAAGCCTCCGCCTGCCAGGGTCGCCAGAGTGCCTCCCATGGCGATATAGACTCCGGCGAGGAAGCCGAGAAGGATCATATTAGTAAGAGAGAGGGAGGTTTTTGTCTCAGCCGTCGCGTAGGTTGATGCGACGATCTCTGCGGGAGATTTCATTTTCGTGAATGCTATTGTTGGTGACACGTCGGCAAACTTAGCTCTTTCGTCCGAGACCAGAGAGACGATGAATGATCGGTAAAAAATTGCGGTATCTCTTCCTGCCGGCACCCGGAATATCATAGTGCTCCCCACACGGCTCCATTACTTCACGGTGACGCTCTCAGAAGTGGTACTCCAGTCCGATCATAAAGTAGCCGGGGAGACTCCTGTAGTACTGGCTGTATCGGTAGCCCGGATGGACCGTTTCGAGGAGCCACTCCTTGCCATCGAGATGGAGTAGATCCTTCCCGCGGATCGAGGCGGTCCACTTCCCCCACTTGTAGTACACTTCAAGATCGATCTCCATGAGTTCCTGTCGGCTTTTCTCCTCGCGCTCCGACAGCCTCTTATACGTCCCGCTGATTTGATAGGAGAGGGCCTGATGACGCCCCTTGAGTGCAAGGCTCCCTCCTGACTCTGTCAGCCGGTGCCCGCTGTGGTTGCGGGAGTCGCTCCAGTGCCTTATGTCGCTGTAGAGACGGAGCGATGCATTTACCGGGCTGTGACGAAATCGGCTCGTAAGACCGATGTCCGAGTGGAGACGCTTGGAGCGGAGGAGAGTCTCCGCACCGTGGAGGATAAAAGGAGTCTCGGTGATACTCCCTTTCAGCCCCACTGAGATGTCAATGGGTGATCGGAAGAGTGCAGAGGAGAAATTGATCGCCCCCTGGAGTATCTCCTCCCTACCCCCATCGAGGTATCTATAGTGCGAGACCGGACCGTTCTCCACCACTTCCATCCGTCCATTGTCGGTAGACAGGTGGTATGAGAGATGGGAAAAGAAAAAGAGGCGGTGGCGCAGGTTGATAAAGGAGTAAAGCATCATCGCATCAGTCATCCTGCTGCCGGGGTGTGTGATGATCGAGGACTGCCTCACGCGACTGTGGTCATCGATCCATCCGACCCTCGAGAGACGCTCCATAGGTACAGGGAGCTGTCGGTGCTCGCCGTAGAAAATCAGATCGTTACCCTCGTCGAAGTGCAGTGTGACCTGTGCCAAGGGGTGGAGGCTGAGCTTCCGATACTCTATGGCGGGAGCGGAGCTGAAGAAGGAGTGGCGAGCGTAAGAGAGCCCGGCTCCCCCGTCTATCTGTAGGAAGCCCTTGCTCTTGCTTAGCCCCAGATAGCCCTCCAGACGATCAGCTGAGAGGCGCTCGATAGTGGGGTCGATCTCATTCTCCTCGGAGAGGTACTCTGCTGAGTGGCGGTCGCTCGTGGCGGAGATCTCCGCCTTTGCTAAGAGGTCTTCCTTTAATGGAAGAAGGCTTCCAACATAAAGCTGTGTGCTGAGTCGCTTATCGGACAGGTTGAAAGCCACGCCCCGATACTCACCGTCACTTGGCTCAGGGAGAGAGAGGTACTTGAGTAGCTGAGGCAGGGAGGTCTCGAGCTCTTCCTCCTTTCCATCTCTCTCCAGCACGGCATAGACTCCGCCATAGAGCAGCCCCTTACCTAAGAGATACTTTGCTTCAGCACTTCCACCCAGCTGTCGGTAGTGCCGACTCAGAGTCTCCCGACTGCCATTCGGCTGACTATGGACAGAGCTGAGGAACTCTCCCCGGTCCCGATCTCGTGTGAGTGCTGCTTGCAGGGTACTCTGCAGGGCAAAGCGATCAGAGGGGATCCACCGCTGACCGATCTGCTGGGTGAGGAGGAGGGCACGTTGGTGGCGAGTATAGCTCTCACCGTAGGTTGATCGACTCTCCTCAGAGGCTATGGGGCTGTACTCGTACCGGCTCTCACCGGACTGTGCTCCGCGAGACTCATGGAGAAGTGTGGTCGAGTGCAGTCTGTACTCTGCCCCGGGTCGCCAAGCAAGAGACACTCCACCCACGGCTCCACTGCGGGAGTACTCATCGGGACGAGATGAGCTGAGCCGCTCTGCCCCCGGCGGCAGAGGCAGCGGCCTCTCCTGCGTAGATATACTTGGGTAGAGCGTGGAGTAGGTGCTGACTTCGCTCTCCGTAAGCAACGGATCCCCGGTATTTGTCCCTGCACCTCGTAGGCTGAGGGAGAGCTTATCCTTGACCGAGATCGTTGTGGCAGATGGGGCGTAACGTCCTTTTGCTCCGGCGGCGAGAGCTATTCGCCCGGTGGTTCTTATGGGGTGCTTGGTCTTTAGATTAAGGGCTCGCTGCTTGCCGGTCTTGAAGTCCCCTCCGATATCACCATCCTTGTAGTCATTGATCACCTCTATCTCGTCCGCAAAGTCGGACGAGAAAATGTCCAGTGCGGTGGAGGTGTCTGTCGTCAGTAGATCCTTATTGTTGATCAGGATCTTATGGATGGGTGAACCCTGGAAAGTCAGCTGACCTGTGTCATCGATCTGCATACCGGGTAACTCGCCGATCACGTCACCCAGAGTCTGTTCTCCGCCGCTTGCATAGGTCTTGCTGTCGAAGACGATCGTATCCCCTCGCGCATACACGCCCGGCACGGAGGCGGAGACGACCACCTCGGAGAGTGTCTCAGCCGATGGACGAAGACTAATTCTCAGATTAGTTATCTCGGAGCTATCTGATAGATCGAGCTTCCTCTTGTAGGTCCGGTAGCCCATGAGCCGCACCGTCAGCCAGCGCATGGGAGGATCGCCCGGTACATCCTCTATGACAAATCGCCCCTCTGTGTCGGTGACGACATACAGTCGACCTTGCTTGGAGTCCCGATCCAGGGAGAGCTGCACCATAGCGTAGGGGAGCCCCTTGCCCTCCTCATCGAGTACCTTACCCTGTACCGTTAGGTCAGTCTGAGCTGATAGGAGCGTGCAGGTCAGGCAGGAGAGTAGTAGGGCGAGGACTCTGATGCGGGAGAGTGGGAAGTGGGACATACCTGACTACCGGACGATCCGGATAGTACCCCCACCGACCTCCATACTACCCCCATTCTCGAGGAGCGGACCCAGCACATCATCCACGATCTTCTCGTACTCCTCCTCTGTGCAGGGCTTTCCCTCCTTAGCGAATGCAATGTCTCTAATGCCGGGATCGGATGTGACCTTAATCAAACTATAGGTATGATCGCCCCACCGCATAGAGACCACCGCACCCGGCAGACCTGTAAGACCGATGGGTCCTGCCGTGACCGGTAGATCATCAGCGATCCATAGTACCGGCTTCTCTCGGTCGGTCGGTCGGACTCTGGAGCACTCGATGCCGCCGATCACTTTTGTCTCGTCGGTGAGGTCCCACTTGTACTTCCTGTTGCCGGTGATGAGATAGGGGCCGCCCAGTATGGTGCTTTCATCCCGGCGGGTGTAGTTCCCGGTCGCCAGGTCTATCATACAGGCATCCGAGCCGCCCGGGTAGAGGACACTGTCCCTGACGACCGCATCGCCCTGTAGGATGGCTGCTGCTTGATTCCCGACAATGAAGAGGAGATAAACCTCGTCAGCGGATTGCTGCATCGGGTTATCCTCAGTCGTGGGCAGCACCGGGCGCTTGAGATAGGTGAGTACGAGCGCTCCCTTCGCCTTAGGTGAGGGCGCTTCCTGTCCGTATAGAGTACCTACCGCAATAAACAGGATTGCTACTACGAGGGATAGAGATCTATTCATATATAGTTTTATGTTAGCTCTTCGACTTCATACTCAATAGTTATAGTGGTACCGTCCGGCTTGGTGATTGTTACTCTAACTGTTCGTTTTTTCTTGTCCGACTGAGTGTCCGTTTTTTCAGGACGATCATCAGTTGTAGGCTGATTCACGGCATCTCCCGAGACATCAATGTTTGGTAAGCAACTATTGTCTTGGGCTTTCAGGATATTACCTGAGAGACAGAGAGTTGCAGCAATTGAAAAAGCAAAGAGACTTGATTTTTTGAAAAGCATAGCTGTTGTGATTATTTGTTTAGTGATTGATTATTGCAATTATAGCCAAATAAAGCCACAAAAACAAAAGTATCGCGAGGGTCGAGTGCTCTTTAGCTGTGCCACGAAAAAAAAACGAACCAATATAAAAGAGCCTAGGACATAAATAGCCTGCCCTATTTTCATCTGTATTCTTAGACCTTCTCTCCAGCACTCAGGGTCTCCGTTTCATATCTATTGACCCTTGAGAATGCGACCTTTGGACTGGAACTCTAAGAGCGGGCACCTCTGCGAAAACTGGTGGGTAAAAGCCGTCACGATCTCGCTGTAAACTAATACCGGTATTAGTCGACACTATTACCGGGTTTAGTGAACTCTATTACCGGGTTTAGAAATACCTCTCCAAAGGCGGGGTTGCGTCGTCACCTAAATCGACTGCACTCGCCCAAAATCCTGATGCGTCTTCATTGTGCAGAAGCTCTTGCACCCCCACATTTTTTGACTACCTTCGCAGAGAAATTACAAACGCACTTTGGGATAAGGACATCAAAACTAATGGAACTTGCACAGAGTTTTGATAAGAGCTGACAGCGATAAACTTATCTTACATATTATCAAAAATGAATAGGAAAATAGTTATGCGGGCGATGGTCAGCCTGCTTTCATGGGGGATCGGTAGTGCTACTTATGCAGTAGCTGAGACTAATGAGCGTACGATGCCGACTAAGACGTGGTCTATCAATATGACCTCGTCCATTCTGACCTCATACGCTCGGGTGGGTGCATCATACGAGCAGCGATTTGGCGACGCACTCTCCCTGGAGGTCTTTGCCGGTCTGGCACCATCCTTCAATCGCAATCTCTACGCTGGTTATGAGGGGATAGCCCCACTAGTTGCACTGCAGGGGCGGTGGTATCTGATGCCCAATTACTTAGCTCGTCAATATGGTCCTTTCGGTCTCTTTATCTATGCTACATCAGAGTCCTATATGCAGGGACTGATGTTCCTTAAGTCTGAGCTGGGCAAAGAGAGTGCCGTCTCATCAGTGGACTACTACAATGGTCTTGGACTGGGCTATCTTTATCGTCCACTGCGTCACTTCTCCGTAGCCGCACAGATCTCTTTCGGCTCGATGAATCAATACTTCTCCGACCATAAGGACTACAAGGGGGGAACCGCTTTAGCGGGAAGCACGGTCACATCCTCATCGTATTACCTACTTCACTCCTGTATATCTCTGAAATACAATTTCTAATATCGTAGCAAGCTAAATCTGAAGAATGGGTCTCACCAGTATTAGGTGAGGCCCATTCTTCTGTCATAATAGATACCCCCATCGACAACGGAATAAGGGTAATAAGAAATTGTACTCGTCCCCAATTAGATATTTTTTACCCTAATCAGTCTTTTCCGTGTAATATAGGGCAATCGTCTGTACCTTTGTGGTGTAGGCACAAGAGTGCTACTTAGAAAGCTTATCAATAGTAATTAGGATTGCAATCCAATATAAATCAAAAGAAACAAATAGTATGAGCGAAAGCAGTAAGAAGATTTACTCCTTTGGCAACGGCAAGGCCGAGGGTCGCGCAGACATGCGTATGCTCCTCGGTGGTAAGGGAGCCAACCTCGCCGAGATGAACCTAGTAGGCGTACCGGTGCCTCCCGGATTTACAATCACGACAGAGGTCTGCAGAGCCTATCAGACCGAGGGCGCAGAGAATATCCGCAAGTCTCTCGCCGAGGACGTAAAGGCAAATATCGGTAAGATCGAGGCACTCGTGGGACGTACCTTTGGCGACCCGGCTAATCCGCTCCTCGTCTCGGTCCGCTCGGGCGCTCCCGCCTCCATGCCGGGTATGATGGACACCATCCTCAACCTTGGTCTCAATGATGAGGCTGTCGAGGGACTTGCCAAGCTGACCAATAACCCTCGCTTCGCTTGGGACTCTTACCGCCGCTTCGTACAGATGTACGGCGACGTGGTACTGGGACTAAAGCCCGAGAATAAGGACGACATCGACCCCTTCGAGCAGGAGATCCGTGCGGTGAAGAAGGCTAAGGGCGTCACCCAGGATACCGAGCTGGAGGTGGAGGACCTGAAGGAGCTGGTGAAGCGTTTCAAGGCTGCCGTGCTGGAGAAGACCGGCAAGCCCTTCCCGCAGGATGTCCACGAGCAGCTGTGGGGTGCCATCTTTGCCGTCTTTAGCTCATGGATGAATGAGCGCGCCGTGCTCTACCGTCGTATGGAGGGCATCCCCGAGGAGTGGGGAACGGCAGTGACCGTCATGACGATGGTGTATGGTAATATGGGCGACACCAGTGCCACCGGCGTCTGCTTCTCACGCGATGCCGCCACGGGTGAGAATGTCTTCAATGGCGAGTACCTGATCAATGCTCAGGGCGAGGACGTCGTCGCCGGCATCCGTACCCCGAGCCAGATCACCCTCAAGGGCTCACGCCAATTCGCTGAGTACAAGGGGATCAGCGAGGAGGAGCGCAAGTCCGAGCACCCCTCTCTCGAGGAGGCGATGCCGGAGATCTACAAGGAGCTCTTCGAGATCCAGCACAAGCTGGAGCAGCACTACCACGACATGCAGGACATGGAGTTTACCGTCCAGGAGGGTAAGCTCTGGTTCCTCCAGACCCGTAATGGTAAGCGTACCGGACGGGCGATGGTCAAGATCGCCATGGACCTGCTCCGTGACGGCATGATCGACGAGGAGTCTGCCATCGAGCACATCGAGCCCAATAAGCTGGACGAGCTGCTCCACCCGATCTTCGACAAGAAGATGGAGAAGAGTGCCACACTCATCGCTCGCGGTCTGCCCGCCTCCCCCGGTGCCGCTACAGGTATCATCTGCTTCTTTGCTGACGATGCTCAGGAGCTCCACCACAAGGAGGGTCACCGTGTGATCCTGGTCCGCGACGAGACCTCACCCGAGGATCTTGCCGGTATGCAGGTGGCAGATGGTGTCCTCACCGCGCGCGGTGGTATGACCAGTCACGCTGCCGTGGTGGCACGTGGTATGGGTAAGTGCTGTATCACCGGTGCAGGAGCGCTCAATATCGACTACAAGGCCCGCACCATCACCGTAGGGGATAAGGTCTTCCACGAGGGAGATCACATCTCCATCAATGGCTCCACCGGTCGTATCTACGAGGGTGAGCTCAAGACTGAGGCTCCTGAGCTGGACGAGGACTTCCAGATGCTGATGGATCTCTGCTCCAAGCACAGCCGCATGGTCGTGCGTGCCAATGCGGACACCGGTCGCGATGCCAATGTGGCACGGAAGTTTGGTGCCGTAGGTATCGGTCTCTGCCGTACGGAGCACATGTTCTTCGACGGAAAGAAGATCAAGGCGATCCGCCACATGATCCTCTCCGAGACTGCCGAGGATCGGTACAAGGCACTCGAGGTGCTACTCCCGATCCAGAGGGAGGACTTTAAGTCAATCTTCCTCGCCATGGATGGTCATCCGGTGATCGTCCGCCTGCTGGATCCGCCGCTGCATGAGTTTGTCCCCCACGATGCCAAGGGTCAGGAGGAGATGGCTCAGGATATGGGCGTGACGGTGAAGTACATCCGTGACCGCGTACAGCAGCTGGCTGAGCACAATCCTATGCTGGGTCACCGTGGCTGCCGTCTCGGCAACACCTACCCCGAGATCACGATTATGCAGACGAGAGCGATCCTCGGTGCTGCCATCGAGCTGAAGAAGGAGGGACACAACCCCATCCCCGAGATCATGGTGCCGCTGGCAGGTATCGTGCAGGAGTTCAATGAGCAGAAGCGCATCATCACCGAGACTGCAGAGGCTCTCTTCGAGGAGGAGGGTGCACGGATCGACTTCAAGATCGGTACGATGATCGAGGTGCCTCGTGCAGCCCTGACGGCAGATAAGATCGCCGCCTCGGCAGAGTTCTTCTCCTTCGGCACCAACGACCTCACGCAGATGACCTTTGGTTACTCGCGTGATGACATTGCGTCCTTCCTCCCCGTTTACCTCGAGAAGAAGATTCTCAATGTGGATCCTTTCCAGGTACTCGACCAGGACGGTGTGGGTCAGCTGATCCGTATCGCTGCCGAGCGTGGTCGCAAGGCCCGTCCCGAGCTGGTATGCGGTATCTGTGGTGAGCACGGAGGTGAGCCGTCGAGTGTGAAGTTCTGCGACTCCGTAGGGCTGAATTACGTCAGCTGCTCGCCCTACCGTATCCCGATCGCCCGTGTGGCAGCGGCACAGGCTGCCATCGAGCACCGTAAGGATGCTGAGGCTGCGATGCAGGAGTGACACTTAGTCTCACTCTGAGATAAAACAAAGAGGAGCTGACCCGCAATGTGGTCAGCTCCTCTCTTTTTTGCTACATTTGGAGCACAATAAGTTATTGTATGATGATTATGAGAAAGCTATCCCTCACCCTACTCCTATCGCTGCTGATCGCCCTTCCGTCGGCAGCACAGATCTTTGTCCCCTCTGATCCTATAGGCACCCAGGCAACCTATACGACAACCTGGAAGGATGGGAAAAGCTCAACAGAGCAGCTGACACTCCACCGTGTCAAGGGCAATAACGTCTGGAGCAGCGTACCGGGCGGCTCGGACGAGATCCCGATATCTGAGATAGTGCTGCCCGACGGCGTCTACTACTCCATGGATGAGCTGAGGACGCTGGTGCGTCAGAAAATGAGTGGCAAGGCGGCTAAGCTGGCCAAGGTAGAGATCAATTGCCTCAGTGGAGACCGCTTTAGGATGCTCCCCCTACAGGGCACCCCCGGACTGACCTATCCTGATCAGACACTTGATGTGAGGGCGAAGGTCAAGTTCCTCGGACTACTCAATCTCCACCTCACCATGACCATAGAGGGGGACAAGATCCTCCGGAGAGAAACCCGGAAGACGCCTCTCGGAGAGGTCTCCACGATCGTGCGCTCCTACACCATGGTATCCAAGACCGATGTCAAGGTGATGGGTAAGCGAGAGGAGGAGGTAGAGCGAGAGGAGATCACTCAGTGGATCATCCCGGGGAGAGGTCTCTTTAGGGAGGAGAAGAGGAAGGGAAAAGAGCTGAGCGTAAAGGAGCTGACAGACTTCAAGCGCCCCTGAACATTAGCTATAAAAAAGAGTGGGCAGCCTCCCGATCAAAGGGGAAGCTGCCCACTCTTTATACATGGATCAGTAAGGATCAAAAGCGATAGCCCAGGCTGATACCGCTACGGATGTAGGCCGGCACGTCGCCATTGGTCTCAGAGACGAAGTTGCGTCCGGCTCCTGTATAGATCTCACCGACGAAGCCACTTTTGGAGATCCACTTCCAGCCGATGGCGAGACCGAGACCGGCACCAAAGCCGTTGGCATCCTCACTATCTATCTTGAGGCCGCCGTTCATGCCATTGGAGATGGTATTTATCTTAGTGTACTTGCAATCAAAGAAACCGGCATTTACCTCGATGAAAAAGCCGGCACCGGGGAACTCGTCCTGCCCACGATGCTTCCAGAAGAACCACCGGGTATAGGGCATAACCGCAAACTTGTAAGGATAGGAGTCCTCCCAAGCGGCACTGGCAGCGACGCCAAGCGACAGATCCTCCAGCAGGATACGGTCATAGGAGAGCTCGATATTGCCGGCGAGAGCCATCGGGAGGTTGATCTTCACCTCATTGAGAGGGCCCTCCGTGAGCACCTGCTGCGCCTTGGCACCTGAGGCAAACGATGCAGAGAGCAGCAGGGCAGCTGCTGCGAGCATCCACTTTTTTACGTTCATAGGACTATTACATCTATTTGTTATTGTCTTCTGTGTATGCAAAGGTATAGAAATTACCCATAAAACATCAGAGCCCCGATCCAACAATCAGGGGTGACAGGGCTGACGCATTTAAGTAGCACAGAAGTCCATCAACTCATTATGAAGGGTGGGGAACGAAGCACCCCTTGCGGGTGCCCGCTCACTAGCCACTGGTCGAGGGGCGTAGCCCCGAAGACCCGTGGATCAGGCATTGCAAACGACACTGCAACCCCGCAAGGGTGTCGCACTGGTTGCCAGACTGGTGAGTGCGACACCCTGGCGGCGTCGCTGAAGGCTCTGCTCGGCGACCCACAAGGGGTCGAGGGGGGGAAGGAAGGGACTTTGTACATAGGTCACCGCTTCGCGGATGACCGATGCCTATGGAGGGAGCACCCTTCTGGTGCCTCACGGATAAGCCCTCTAGGTATATGATTACCCCAATGCTCAAATGCGTCATCCCTGCCTAAGCAGACTGTATGAAACAATGGCTCACGTGGAGGTGGTATCTTGGCAGCTCTATAGGGGACACCTTATTTAGAAAAGAGTCCGACCCACCGAGAAATCGGCAGGTCGGACTTAGCTAAAACTCAGTGTAAGGATTACCGACGAGCGGCAAGCTTCTGCTGAGCCTTCTTATGGTTGTGGTTATTGATCATCCAGGCGATCGGGGACGCTACGAAGAGGGTACTCAGCGTACCGAAGATGATACCGAGGATGATGGCGAAAGTAAAGCTCCTCATACTGGCACCTCCGAAGAAGAAGATGATCAACACCACCAGCAAGGTACTCGTACTGGTATTGATGGTACGGGTAAGGGTGATATTGAGTGAGCGATTGAAGAGCTGCTTACGCTCCATATCCGGGTGATACTTCAGCTCCTCACGGATACGGTCGAAGACGACGATGGTATCATTGATCGAGTAACCGATGATCGCCAGCACGGCGGCGATGAAGTTCATATCGATCTCCATAGTGAAGGGCATGATCTTCCAGAGGATTGCGTAGAATGCGATGATCACGCAGGTATTGAAGGTCACGGATGCGAAAGCACCGACGGAGAAGGCGTAGTCCTTGAAGCGGATCAGGATGTAGATACCCATCACGATCAGCGAGAGGATCACGGCGATCGTTGCGCCGGTCTTGATGTCATCAGCGACGCTGGCACCCACCTTCTGCGAGCTCTGGATATTCTGCTCGACGAACTGATCCTGGGTCGTACCCTGAGGCAGCTGCGACTGCAGACTCTCGTAGAGCTTGGTCTCGATCTCCTTGTCCACCTCGGGGGTATTGGTCTCCACCTTGTAGTTGGTCGAGATACGTACCTGATCTTCGGAGGTGATCCGGATCACGCTGACGTGACCATCAAGCGCCGGGCTCACGAGAGAGCTGATCTCCGCCGGGGTAACGTTGTGATCAAACTTGACCACATAGTTACGGCCACCCGTGAAGTCGATACCTCTCGGGATGCCAATCGTAGCCATCATCACGCCACCAACAGCAAGGATCGCAACGGCAACGGTGAGGCCGATCTTGCGAAGTCCGATGAAGTCTACATGCGTACTCTCGAGGAAGTGGCGAGAGATCGGAGTGTCAAAGGTCACATTATTCATCTTACCCTTCTCCGCACGGGTCTCAAAGATCACACGGGTCATAAAGACAGCGGTGAGGAGGGAGATCAGCAGACCGATGATCAGGGTGGTGGCAAAGCCTCGGATCGCACCTGAACCAAAGAAGTAAAGGATCAGGCCGGTCATGATCGTGGTGACATTGGAGTCGATGATCGCAGAGAAGGCATTTCCATACCCCTCCTGGATCGACTTCAGCATCGTCTTACCCTTCTTGAGCTCCTCCTTGATACGCTCAAAGACGAGCACGTTGGCGTCCACCGCCATACCCAGCGTCAGCACCATACCGGCGATACCGGGCAGGGTCAGGACGGCGTGGATGGAGGCGAGAATGCCGAGGGTGAGGAAGAGATTGACCAGCAGTGCCAGGTCGACCACCAGACCGGGGAAGAGACCGTAGATGAGGCACATGTAGATCATCAGCAGCACGAGGGCTACGAGGAAAGAGATCACTCCTGCCTTGATAGCTGCAGCACCGAGAGACGGGCCCACCACATCCTCCTGCACGATACGCACGGAGGCTGCCATCTTACCAGACTTAAGGGTGTTGGCAAGGTCGGTTGCTTCATCGACGGTGAAGTGACCGGTGATCTGAGAGGTACCATTGGGGATCTCATTGAGGACATTAGGTGCAGAGTAAACCACGTCATCGAGAACAATAGCAATGGGTCGGCCTACATTCTCCTTCGTCAGACGTGCCCACTCCTTGGTACCCTCAGGATTCATGGTCATGGAGACACCCGGATCCTGACGACCCTGCTGCTGATTGATCTCACTCTTAGCACTGGTGACTACATCACCGGCGAGTGCCGGCTCATTGCCACGGCGAGAGCCCTTGAGAGCATACAGCTCGAAGACATTGCTCCCCTCGCTCAGCTCCTTGGAGCCCCAGCGGAGGACCAGGTCACGAGGCAGCACATCTCTCACCTGAGGCAGGCTCAGCATCGAGTCAATGGCGGCACGGTCAGCCTTACGAGCCACAGCGACCACGGCAGCAGAGCTACCGCGAGAGAGCTGGAGACGAGAGAGCAGAGGATTATCCTTGGATGCTGTCTGCGTCTCGGCAGTCTCTGCCACGCCGGTCGTATCGGCACCGGCAGCTATCTTCTGAGCCAGAGCTTCGGCAGCACTCTTGGCACTGTCGGCGGCGGCCTCAACAGCCTCGGTAACCTCCTCGGAGGTCTCCTCAGCAGGCTCGCTCACCTCAGTCGAGGCAGTGCGGCCGGAGGTGGAGTGGAGGCGAGCCAGCACCTGATCAGCGGAGACAAGATAGTCGCCTACCTCTGAGCCCAGGTAGCACTCCCAGAACTCAAGATTGGCACTACCCTGGAGCAACTTACGCACACGCTTCGGCTCAGTAATACCAGGCAGCTCCACAAGGATACGATTGCTCCCCTCGAGCTTCTGGATATTGGGTGCCACGACACCAAACTGGTCGATACGATTCCGGAGCACCTTGTGCGAGCTGTCGATAGCATCATTGACGGAGCGTCGAAGGAAGGAGATCACTTCCTCGTCCTTACTATTGGTATTGATACTCTCCTTATTACTCAGGGTGCCAAAGACAGCCGCCAGACGAGCGTTGGGATCGAGCTTATGGAATTCGTCAACAAAAAGGGAGACAAAGTCTTTCTGCGTCTGATCCTGCTTGGCAATGGCATTGGCCAGCGCCTGACGGAATGTGGGATCCTGACTGTGACCGGAGAGGTTGTCCAGCACGTCAGCCACATTGAGCTCTAGGACAACATTCATACCGCCCTTGAGGTCGAGTCCAAGTCCGATCTGATTCTCACGAACCGATTTGAGAGTGGATCCCAGCCAAACCTTCTGAGGAGCCATGGAGTCGAGGTAGGCGATCTCCTTATTCACATCGCCCGCAGCATACTCCTTAGCCTTACCCTCGTAGATCGATGCCACTACCGTAAAGGAGAGGTAGTAGGCACTGATCAGGATCAAGAGGATGGTGGTCCACCTTACTAAGCCTTTATTCTGCATCAGTATCTTATAAGTATGTAGTGATTATTGATTTCTGAGCTATTTCCCTGTAATCGTACCCTCGGAGTCGCACATGACGCCGAGGGGTACTTTTATGGTTGGCAAATGTACTGATTTTATGCCAATTTGCACTCTAACCAACTAAAGTAAAATATGTTTTAAGAGGATAATCGGGCTTCAGCGCCGCCGCTTGCCGCCTAAGAGAGTGCCAAAGATCGATCTCGTGATCTCCCTTCCGGCACTGGAGCCCATAGCGCGAGACGCCGACTTAAGCATCCCGCCCAACAGGTCTGCGAGGTCGTCCTGATGCTTGGCGCTCGCCTTTGTTGCCCTGGCTCGCCTCTCTGCCTCTGCCCGCTGCTCCTCCTCCACGCGTCCTTGCTCTTCATTGTCTGCCAGGTCCTCGTAAGCACTCCTCGGATCGACACTCTCTCGGTAGATACGATCCAGAGGAGAGCGGCGGATCATCTCCTCCCTCTCTCCGTCTGACACCGGTCCGATGAAGGACTGAGGGGGCAGTATACTCACTCTCTCAGAGATCTCGGGCGCTCCGTGATCATCGAGGAAGCTGACGATCGCCTCTCCTGTGCCCAGCGCCTGGATCGTCTCTGCCATGTCGAAGTCAGGATTGGGGCGGAAGCTGTCTGCTGCCGCCTTCACTCGCTTCATATCTGAGGGGGTGTAAGCTCTCAGGGCATGCAGCACCTTATTCCCTAACTGTCCCAGCACCTCGTCGGGGATGTCCGAGGGGGACTGGGAGATGAAGTAGATCCCCACCCCCTTGGAGCGGATAAGCTTGATCACCTGAGTAAGCTTCTCCAGGAGCGGCTTATTGATGTCGTCGAAGAGCAAATGTGCCTCGTCGAAGAAGAAGACCAGCGCCGGGTGGTCAGGGTCTCCCACCTCAGGCAGATCGTCATAGAAAGAGCTCAGAAGCCAGACGAGCAGGCTGCTGTAGAGCCGAGGAGACTTCATCAGCTCCTTCGCCTCCAGGATATTGATCGTCCCCTGCCCTCCCTCGGCGGTAAGCAGATCCTTAGGGTCAAAGTCCGGCATGCCGAATATCCTGTCCCCACCCTGACGCTCCAGTCTGAGGAGGGAGCGCTGGATAGCACCGACGGAGGCGGTGGAGACATTGCCGTAGGTAGCGGAGATCTCCTTGCGGTGCTCCGCCAAGTAGCGCAGCATAGCTTGCAGGTCCTTGAGGTCGTAGAGGAGGAGACCATTCTCATCCGCTACCCGGAAGGCTATCTCCAGGAGACCGCTCTGCACGTCATTCAGCTCCAGGATCCGCTCGAGGAGCATCGGTCCTATGCCGGAGATGGTCATACGCATAGGGGTCCCCTGCTCACCGAAGGGATCCCAGAGGCGGATCGGATAGCCCTTCTCCTCATATCCCTCGCTCCGCAGACCATACTGGTCCACACGCTTGGTGACGGAGGACTTATTACCACCCGGCTGACCCATCCCGGTCAGGTCTCCCTTGGCATCCACCAGGAAGACGGAGCTTCCGAGGTCGCTAAAGGTCTCCGCCAAGGTCTGACAGGTAACGGTCTTACCGGTACCTGTAGCACCGGCAATCAGCCCATGGCGATTCATCTTCTCCGGCAGGAAGCTCACCAGTCGCTCTCCTGTCCACCCCACATAGGGGATACCTTCTCTTGTCAGCATGGTAATTCAGATGAGTAATGGGTCCTCAGTGAAGACACCTTATATTCAAGCTCTGAAGGACGTCGTAAGTGACGTCCATAACAGTGACAAATCTATCAATTTATCCCCAATCAGCCGTACTCTCGAGAGCAAATAGGATGAGAGAGTGGGATTACTATAGTATTTTGGGAATGAAGGTTTTTATATCTTAAGGACAAATAGCTACATTTGTTGCACCGAGAGGTAGATACACTCCGGGACCTCATAGAGACGGAACCGTGGAGGGTCGCTAGTTCTCGCTATTTGACCGAGTCCTCAACCGCAGGAGGACGAGTAACTAACTTTGTGCCGAATATGTATAAGATAGTCAAGAAGGAGCAGATCTCCGAGCGAGTGGCTGCACTGACGATAGAGGCGCCACTGATAGCGCGGTCGAGCCGACCGGGCAACTTCATCATCTTCCGCGTCGGGGAGATGGGTGAGCGGATCCCCGTGACGTGCGCCAATACCTGGCCTGACGAGGGTCTCATAGAGGTGATCATACAGGCGGCCGGCGTGTCGACCTGGAAGATCACCCACCTCGAGGTGGGCGACGAGATCACCGACATCGTCGGTCCCCTCGGCAAGCCGACGGAGATCAAGAAGTACGGCACCGTCGTCTGCATAGGTGGCGGTGTGGGTATCGCGGAGCTCTTCCCCAGCATCAAGGGGATGAAGGAGGCGGGAAACAAGGTGATCGCTATCCTCGGTGCTCGGACTAAGGACCTTATCTTCATGGACGACATGATCGGTGAAGTGGCCGACGAGACGATCGTCATGACGGACGACGGCACGATGGGACAGAAGGGGGTGGTCACCCTCGGACTGGAGCAGGTGATCGAGCGCGAGCCGGTCGACCTGGTTATCTGCGTGGGTCCGGCCATCATGATGAAGTTTGTCGCCCTCACGACGGAGAAGCACAAGATCCCTACCCTGGCGTCCCTCAACTCGATCATGGTCGACGGCACCGGTATGTGCGGCGCCTGTCGCGTTACTGTGGGAGGGGAGACAAAGTTTGTCTGCGTGGATGGACCGGAGTTTGACGCCCATCAGGTAGACTTCGACGAACTAATGATGCGCCTGAGGGCCTTTAAGCCCATTGAGGAGCAGAAGAATAGAGAGGCAAACTTAGACTTTAGCAGGAGATGAACGTAGACTACGAACTGGTAAAAGAGCGGCGCAAGGCCGCCTGGCGTGCTGATCTGCGCAATCAGCTGAAGACAAAAGAGCGGATGGCACTCCCGCGTGCCGTCATGCCGACCCAGGATGGGAAGGTCCGCGCACATAATAATGAGGAGGTGGCTCTCGGAATCTCTTGTGAGACTGCCATGCTGGAGGCGAAGCGCTGCATCGACTGCGCTAAGCCGACTTGTATGGAGGGCTGCCCGGTAGCGATCAACATTCCTACTTTTATCAAGAATATCGAGAGGGGAGACTTCAAGGAAGCGATCGACGTGATCCACGAGACAAGCTCTCTCCCCGGTGTCTGCGGTCGCGTCTGTCCTCAGGAGAAGCAGTGCGAGGCGAAGTGCATCCACACCAAGAGCGGCGATCCTGCTGTGGCGATCGGCTTCCTGGAGCGCTTTGTCGCCGACTGGGAGCGGGAGCAGATCACCTCCGGCAAGATACCTGCAACGCAAATCTGTGCGGATAAGAAAGGGATCAAGGTGGCTGTCGTCGGCTCAGGCCCTGCCGGTCTCGCCTGCGCCAGCGACCTCGCTAAGATGGGTTACACGGTGACCGTCTTCGAGGCTCTCCACGAGCTGGGCGGTGTGCTGAGGTACGGGATCCCCGAGTTTCGCCTTCCCAATGAGATTGTCGACTTCGAGATCGACAAGTTGAAGAAGATGGGGATCGACTTTAAGACTAATATCATTGTCGGCAAGACCTTATCTTACGAGGATCTAGCAGATCAGGGCTTCAGGGCGATCTTCGTCGGTAGCGGTGCCGGTCTCCCCAGATTCATGGGTATCCCGGGAGAGAACTTCATCGGTATTATGTCCAGCAACGAGTACCTGACGCGCGTCAATCTCATGCACGCCAATACTCCCGGAGCCGACACACCGATCTACCACAGCGAGCGTGTAGCAGTAATCGGTGGCGGCAATACCGCCATGGATGCCGTCCGCACTGCCCTTCGTCTCGGAGCAGAGCACGCGATGATCGTCTACCGCCGGAGCGAGGAGGAGATGCCTGCCCGCCGCGAGGAGATCGAGCACGCCAAGGAGGAGGGCGTGGACTTCATGAACCTCTACAATCCCGTCGAGTACCTCGCCGACGAAAGCGGTCACGTCACTACGATGAGACTCCAGCACATGCGCCTCGGAGAGCCTGACGAAGGTGGGCGCCGCCGACCGATACCGATCGAGGGAGACATCATAGACGTGGAGGTGGACGAGGTGATCGTCAGCATCGGCGTCCAGCCCAATCCTATCATCCCGACCCACTTCGAGGGGCTCAAGATCAGCAGCCATGGGACCATTGAGGTGGATGAGGAGAAGCATCAGAGCCAGCTGAGCGACGTCTTTGCCGGCGGGGACATCGTCCGCGGCGGTGCGACCGTGATCCTTGCCATGGGGGACGGACGCACGGCTGCAGCCGGGATGAATACCTACCTATTGGATCAGGAGAGATGAGCCTGCCACCCACACTTCACCATAGATACAGTAAAATGAAAAAGATTTCACTCCTTACACTCTCACTTGCACTCACCGCACTGAGTCTCCATGCCTGCTCGCAGGACAAGTCCTCTGTCTTGCGAGGCACCGACCTCCCGTCCGAGATGGAGGGACAGTATGTCTACCTGTATGATGGGCAGGCAAAGGTCGACTCAGCGCTGGTCAAGGACGGCTCATTTGAGGTGTCGATGCCACAAGAGACATCCACCAAGATATACACCGTCCTGATGGGGAGTAAAGGGATGCCCTTCTTCTCCGAGCCGGGGACCTCGACCCTTGTAGTCGACGGAGACAACTTTGCTTATGATCCCGGTTCCACTGATCTGAATAAGAAGGTGACTACCCTCTACAGCCGCTTCAACGCCCTCTATGGCGACTTCATGGCTGCCAATCAGCAGCTGATGCAGGAGGTGCAGGCAGGTGGCGGGACGATCACCGAGGAGATCTCAGCAAAGGGCGAAAAGCTCTCAGATGACTTCAATACCAAGGTGGCTGCGCTCTCCAGGGAGTACTTTGACGATAATAAGGACAATGCCTTTGGACTCCTCGCCCTCTCCATCTACCCGATGACCGATCCGAAGGGATTTGTCGAGATGTATGAGTCAGCGGGCGAAGCTGTCACCTCCAACGAGGACATGCAGAAGCTCTACGCCATGCAGAAGGGCGAGCTGAAGACCGCCTCCGGTAGTCCCTACACCGATGTGACAATGACTGACGAGACCGGCAAGAGCGTAAAGCTGAGCGACTACATGGAGGACGGGAAGTACCTCCTCGTCGATGTATGGGCTTCCTGGTGCGGCCCCTGTCGTGCCGCGATGCCCCACCTGGCGGAAATCGCTAAGAGCCACGACGGGACGATCAACGTCCTAAGCGTCGGGGGACTCAATGAGACTCCTGAGGCGAACGCCAAGGCTCGGGAGGAGCTCGGGATGACCTGGAGCACCTTCTTCGACAGCAAGTCCTCACTTGCCGATGCTTACGGGGTAAAGAGTATCCCCACCCTGATCCTGATCAGTCCGGAGGGTACTATTGTCCTGAAGACAAATCGACCGGATGAGGTTTCCGATAAGATCAGCGAGCTTGGGCTCTGATCCAGGCTCTCTGTCAGACATCACTTGACTATATAACAACATCACACTTATTTATACACAAACATGAACAAACTGACACGCACAGTCGCACTGATCGCCGGGCTTGTACTTGTGGCCGGGTGCCAGAGTAGCCCAAAATTCTCGCTCAAGGGAAGCAACCTTCCTGAGGAGCTGGAGGGGAAGTATGTCTATCTCATCCTCGATGAGGACAATAAGGACTCCGTGCAGGTAAGCAACGGCTCCTTTGCCTTCACCTCTGACCAGATTGACACTACCCACCTCTGGTATCTCGTCTCCAAGGACGCCCAGATCCAGGCCCCTATCGTCCGCGAGTCGGGGGACTTCACCCTTACCCGTGGTGAGGATGGGAAGTACACCATCACCGCAGCTGACGAAACTAATTCGCTCAACGCAGTCTACAAGAACTTCACCAAGGAGATGGACGAGACTCTGGCTCCGATCACTCAGGCCTACAGGGCTAAGGATCAGGAGCTCGCTAAGGAGGGCATCGATGCCGAGGCTGCTGACAAGCTGCGCGCTGAGATGCAGGAGCTCGACAAGAAGTACTACGAGGCCAATAACGGGCTCGCTCGCAAGTACTACGAGGCCAATAAGGACAACGTGATCGGTGCCCTCGCATTCTCACAGCTCCAGTTTGAGAGCGATGACGACTTCATCGCCGCTTACGAGGGAGCCTCCGATGTGGTCAAGGAGGATAAGAACCTCAAGAATCACTACGATACGATCATCGTCGCTCGCGAGACCGCTGAGGGCAAGACCTACAAGGGTGACTACGAGATCAGCGACGGCGAGGGTACGACCGTAAAGCTCTCCGACTATATGGAGGAGGGCAAGTACCTGCTCGTCGACTTCTGGGCCTCTTGGTGTGGACCTTGCCGCATGGCTATGCCGCACCTCGCCGGAATCGTCAAGGACCACAGCAAGACCATCAACGTCCTCAGCGTAGGTGTCTGGGAGAAGAGTAAGGAGGTCAATGATGCCGCTCGCCAGGAGCTGGGCATCACCTGGAATACTGCCTTCGATAAGGAGAGCCAGTCGACCAAGGAGTATGGCATCCTCGGCATCCCGACACTACTCCTTATCAGTCCCGACGGCACCATCGTCTACCGTGGTCACAGCCCACAAGATGTAGATGCTAAGATCAAGGAGCTCGGTCTCTAAGCAGGACCTTTTCTCCTAAGAAAAATAGTACATTTGAGGGATCGCTTCTCAGCAGGAGAGGCGATCCCTCTTTTTTTGTATTACGCTAAAGGATTCACTTAATGTCATGAAGAAATACCTCACTTCCTTTGCGCTTGTGGCACTGCTCTGCGGTTGCCAGAGCAACAGCGAGACCTGCACCATCACAGGCAGCGAGCTGCCTACCGAGCTCGAGGGTGCTATGGTCTATCTCGTCGCCGACCCTATGGGCACCGACTCCACACAGATCACGGGCAACCGCTTCACTCTCCGGTGCATCACTCCATCCGACTCGGTCCTTGGGATGCTCTCGATCCCTCAGGGCGATATTGAGCTGCCCTTCATCCCGGAGAGTGGCGACTTCACACTGACCAAGGATCCGAGCGGAGCCTACTCCATCACCTCAGAGGATCCGAGCAGTCTCAATGCCGCACTCACCTCTTTTACGAAAGAGGTAAATGAGAAAACAAAAGCTCTCGCAACCGACCGCGAGTCGCTAGAGGAGCAACTCCGACAAGCAAGCGACCCGAAGGAGTCCAGTGAGATACAGGCTCAGATCGATCAGGTCCGTGTGGAGAGCGCCGGTATCCGCAGCACCATTGCAGCAAAGTACTACGAGAGCCACCATGATGACCTCGTGGGGGCACTATTGTTTAAGGAGCTAGACTATGCCGATGAGGCGGAGTATGTGGCTCTCTATGAGGGAGCCTCTGACCTCGTGCGCAGCGACGCAAAGAATACGGAGCGGTATAGTAAGGCAAAGAATGCGCTGGAGACCTCGGTCGGCAAGCCCTACAAGGGGGACTTTGAGATCCCGGACGGAGAGGGGAAGAGCGTCAGACTCAGCGACTATATGGATGGCAAGCGGTATCTGCTGCTAGACTTCTGGGCCTCCTGGTGCGTCTACTGCCGACAGGCCATGCCGGAGCTGAAGCGGCTCTCCGATGAGCACAGCAAGACCCTCCGCGTGCTGAGCATCGGCGTGCGTGAGAAGTCGAAGGCGGACAACGATCGCGCCGGGGAAAGCCTCGGGATCAGCTGGGAGACGATCTTCGACAAAGACAATGTCTCCTACGACGCTTATGGCGTCCTCGGCATCCCGACCCTGATCCTGATCAGTCCGGAGGGTGAGATCGTCTTCCGCGGCTATCAGCCGGCTAAGCTTATGGAGAAAATCACTGAACTGGATCTGTAATCATGAGAGTAGTAGTCAATGGACAACCGGTCACCCTTTTTGCAGGAGCTGTCGTAGCCGATGCGATCCGAGCTTGGGCAAGCGAGGCGGGCGAAAATACATCCGGATGGATCGCAAGGGACGAGAATGGATTTGAGATGGCACCCGATGGACCACTCGAGGAGGGGATGAAACTGACCGTAACCCATAGCTGATGAGAAACAATGATTCACTCTAATCGACTAACCCTGATCACCGCTCTGCTGCTCTCCCTGCTCCTCGCAGGCTGCGGCGTCTCATCGCATCACAAGTCCGGCAACCACGTCCGCATACTGTCGGTAAATGATATGCATGCCGGCATCGAGCGGATGCCCCGATTCGCTTTTATCGTTGACAGTCTCCGGAGGGAGTACCCCGAGCTCCTGGTGCTCTCAGGAGGAGACAATCAGACCGGCAATCCCTTCAACGATCAGTACGACCCCAAGGGCTGGCCGATGATCGACATGATGAATCGGATCGGCTTCGCCGCCACTGCGGTGGGTAATCACGAGTTTGACACCGGGCGGGAAGGCTTTTCTCACCTGGTCAGTCACGCCACCTTCCCTTTCCTCTGCGCTAATATGGAGCCGACAGAGGATCTGTCGATCCGCCCGAGGATGACGCTGAGGACGAAGAACGGCTACACCGTGGGCATCATCTCACTCCTCTTCATCAATGAACTCGGCATCCCCGACTCTCATCCCGACAAGGTACGCCCCTTTACCTTCCACGAGCCTATGGAGAGCTACGAGCGCCACCTCGGGATGCGGGACAGCGTCGATGCACTTCTCTTCCTCAATCACTACGGCATCCGCCACGACCAGGCTCTCGCCACGGCACTACCCACCGGTGTGGTAGACCTGATCATCGGAGGACACTCGCACACCAAGATAGACAAGGAGCTGTATGAGAATGGGGTCCTGATCACTCAGGCCGGCTCCAAGCTCCACTACTGCACCCTAACCGACCTCACCCTCGGCCCTGACCGGAGAGTCATCGCCCGCAGCTCACGTCTCATCCCGATCGAGGAGGGTGGCAGCGAACAACCTGCTATGAGGGCGCTGGTCGACCGGTACTACGCCAATCCTGAGATGCACAAGTCGCTTGCCACTACGGAGACGGGTCTGATGAGCAAGGAGGAGCTGGGCTACCTGATGACCGATGCCTTCCGTGAGGTGACCGGGGCAGACTTTGCCATCACCAATCCCGGTGGCATACGCGTCGACTCCATAGCTCCCGGATCGATCTCTATGCTGGACATCTATACGCTGGACCCCTTCTCCAATCAGATGATGACCGTCGAGCTCACTCCGGCAGAGCTGCTCCGGCTCTTCGAGAGCGGCTACGACCAGCTGGACGATCGGCGACCGATCGTACCGTCCGGGCTCCATGTCACCTACGCACTCGGTGCTGACGGGCGACTCGAGGGGATCACGCTCCTAGACGACGCCGACCAGCCGCTCGATCCTGATCGGACATACAAGGTCGCACTCAGCAGCTATGCCGCCTCGGTCTACTCCTATGGGGACAAGTCGAGGGTCAGGGACGAGCACCGGACCACCGAGGAGGCGATCATCGACTACCTCAGTCGCCATCGGGTCACCCCGGACTACTCCGAGGAGCACCGGATCACCCTCTTCACGGTGGAGGAGTGAGGTGAAGTGTTAATTATGGAATCATTTCTGTAATTCGTCCGATAATTGATACGTTGAACTTCTTTTTTCGCTACATTTACCTCATCAAGTAAGTCAAACCATTTATTTCCTAACTTTTACAATCTATCTATCATCATGAAAGGATACGCAATGCTAAGGATCGGGGAAGCAGGCTGGATCGAGAAGCCTGTCCCCGAGTGCGGCCCTATGGACGCCATCTGTAAGCCGCTCGCTGTAGCTATCTGCACCAGCGACGTACACACCCTCTGGGAGGGCGCCATAGGCGACCGTCACAATATGATCCTCGGTCACGAGTGCAGTGCCGAGGTGGTCAAGGTAGGTGAGCTGGTCAAGGACTTCAAGCCCGGTGATCGGGTCATCGTGCCGGCCATTACTCCCGACTGGAACTCTCTCGAGGCTCAGGCCGGCTACTCCATGCACAGCGGCGGCATGCTGGCAGGATGGAAGTTCTCTAACTTCAAGGACGGTGTCTTCGGCGAGTACTTCCACGTCAATGACGCGGACGGCAACCTGGCACACCTCCCCGAGGACTTTGACCCCGTCGAGGCGACCCAGCTCAGCGATATGGTGCCGACCGGCTTCCACGCTGTGGAGCTGGCGGATGTGCAATTTGGCGACGTGGTCCTGGTGATCGGTATCGGCCCTGTGGGTCTGATGTCCGTTGCCGGCTGCGCCCTCCGCGGAGCCTCCCGCATCATCGCCGTCGGCACCCGACCCGTCTGCGTCGAGGCAGCCAAGGGGTACGGTGCGACCGACTTTGTCAGCTACAAGGATGGTCCCATCGCCGACCAGGTACTCGCCATGACGGACGGCAAGGGTGTGGACAAGATCTGTATGGCCGGCGGTACGGTGGACACCTTCTCAGAGGCTGTGAAGGCACTCAAGCCCGGCGGTAAGATCGGCAACGTCAATTACCTCGGCAAGGGCGACACAATCTCTATCCCTCGCGTCGAGTGGGGTGTCGGTATGGGACACAAGCAGATCAATGGGGGTCTGATGCCCGGAGGTCGTCTACGTATGGAGAAGCTCGCCCGCCTCGTCTCTTTCGGTCGTCTCGACCTGAAGCCGCTCTGCACCCATGTCTTTGAGGGCTGGGATAAGCTCCCCGAGGCGCTCCAGCTTATGCGAGATAAGCCTGCAGACCTGATCAAGCCGATCGTTGTGGTCAATAAGTAACCTACCTAATAGTATACATCAAGAGAAAGTCTCCATCCGGATCGTACCCGGGTGGAGACCTTCTCTTTTTTTATAGGTCTATAGACCTACAGCTTACTTGATAGAGGCCTCATAGATACCATCGATAGAGGCACCGATGGTCTTATTGAACTCCTCATCGCTCTGCTGTGCAGAGAGTCCCTCAGCGAGACCGCGAGAGAAGGAAGCGATGATGCCGTGATTCTTAGCCAGCAGCTCATTAGCATGCTCGCGGCTGTAGCCACCGGAGAGGGCTACGACACGGACGATATTCTTGTGCTCGATGATCTCCTTGTAGAAGTTGTCTACCGTCGGGAGAGTGATCTTGAGCATAACGGGCTCGTCCATCTCATCGAGATGAGCGAGGATCTCGCGCTTGAGGATCTCCTCAGCCTTAGCCTTATCGGGGCAGTGGATGTCCACCTCGGGCTCGAGGATCGGCATCAGACCGTGAGAGAGGATCTTCTTACCCCACTCAAACTGCTGTGCCACGATAGCCTTGATGCCTTCCTCATTAGCCTGCTTGATGACACTGCGCTCCTTGGTACCGAAGATGTTGTGCTTCACAGCATCCTCGCAGAGGTCGTCGAGACCGGGGAAGTCCTTCATCAGCTGCACGCCATTCTTCTCCTCGCAGAGGCCCTTGTCGACCTTGAGGAAAGGAACGATGTGGAGGTTGTCCCAGAGGTAGTCAGGGGTCTTCTTGCCGTCGATCTCACCGCGCATGGTGCGCTCGAAGAGGATCACACCGATGATCTTATGCTCAGCAAAGCCGGGGCTCTTGATCATACGGGTACGCATCTCGTGGATGAGCTCAAACATCTCCGTCTCGTTGCTCCAGGCATCCTCGGTCAGACCGTAGGACTTCAGGGCCTTGGGCGTAGAGCCACCACTCTGGTCAAGGGCGCCAATAAAGCCCTTGCCGTTCTTCATCTGTTCTAGCTGTTCCTTGTTCATCTCTTTTTACCTTATATAAATTGATTGGAGCTATTATAGTGTCTTGTCACTGTAGGGACGGGTCCCTTTCCATCCTCAAAGATACAAATTTTCTCCGACTCGCGAAGCCACAGTTACTGAAATCTTTTCGGATGATAGTACTTTTAACCTCTCTTCATAGTCTATATCGCCCACGCTTCTCATGGTGTGCGATCAGCTGGTCGTAGCGATCGACCACCTCGCCGACCACATCCTCCCAGGTGCGAGAGATCGTGTGGGGGATCCGATCCGCCACCCGCTGCCTTCCCTCCACATCGCGGATCGTCTCGATGATCTTGTCCGCATAGACGCGCGGATCGTTCTGCTTGGCAATGAAGGCGTTGACCCCGTCCTGGAAGGGCGCAGCACAGGTTGTTCCCTCCAGCAGGAGACTGGGCGTATGCATCAGCGCCGCCTCACGGATCACATTACCGTACGTGTCGTAAAGCGAGGGGAAGAGGAAGAGATCCGCCGCCGCATAGTACGAGAAGAGCTCGGTCCGGTCCTTGATCGTCCCGGGAAATATCGCCCGATCCTGCAGACCTAAGCTCTTAGCCTTATCGATAAATTTCCCTCGCGCCACACCGCTTCCGAGGGAGTAGAAGAGGAATTTCCGATCACCTAGCAGCGCAAGGCTATCGAGGATCATCCCGACATTCTTTATCCGGATCTGCTGACCGACGAAGAGGAAGAGCGGAGTCTCGTCGTCCAGTCCCAGCTCACGCCGCTTCCGCTCACGGAGCACGGACCAGTCCTCACTCACCGTCTCCACGCCATTAGGAACCACGACGATCTGCCCTCGCTTCTCCCTAAATCCATACTCATGCATCGTCTCCAGGATCGACTGGTCGGTGATCCAGACCTGATCGGCATGGCGGTAAAATTCCATAATCCAGTCCTTAGCCACATCAGAGATGAAGCGACTCTTGGTCGCACCGTAGAAGTCATCCTTATACTTGGATCGGAAGGAGGCGATGAAGGGGATGTCCCGTCTGCGAGCTATCACACGCCCCATCCGTCCCGTCGTGAAGGGAGCATGGCAGTGGATGAGATCAAAGGGCAGATGATACACCTCGCGTGACGCACGCGTGGGTATAAAGGGCAGTCCCACTGAGTAAGGAGGTCGAGGGGGGACGGGTACCGAGGGGATGCGAGTAATGGGGAAGGGCTCAGGCATCTCAGGCTCTCCCTTAGAGTACGGGACCACGACGTGCACGTCGCGTCCCATCTTATACATCTGGATCGCATTATTATAGACGACGGTGCCCACCCCATCTACTGCAGGCTGGAAGCTGTCATTGAAAAGCCCGTACATATCTCGCTCTCATGTGTGATCATTCCGATTACTGCACAAATATACTTATTTGGCACACTCTCGCGCAATCCGAGCGAGGGACGGCGAGTGAGGAGTCCCACATTGCCATAAATTCACTATTTTTGCAAAAGTCACGGGGGAGACTAAGCCAGACTCATATCACATCAAACCACTTAACTGTAATCGAAATGAATCTAAGGAAGATCATCCTGACGGTAAGCGTCGCACTGACAGCGGCGACCATGCTCTCCGCTCAGGAGCAGAGACCTCTCTGGATGCGCTATCCCGCCATCTCTCCGGATGGCAAGGAGATCGCCTTCTCCTACCAGGGGGACCTCTTCAGCGTCGCCACTCAGGGCGGCACGGCACGACGCCTCACCACCTCAGAGGGGTACGACTATCGTCCTATGTGGAGCCCCGACGGCTCCAAGCTCGCTTTCGTCAGCACCCGCACCGATGGGCGAGAGGACATCTACGTCATGGACGCTCGTGGCGGTCAGGCGAAGCGTGTCACTACTCACAGTACAAGCGAGAAACCCATCTCCTGGAGTCTTGACGGCAAGCACATCCTCTACGCAGCCCATATCCAGGATCCTGCGTCCAGTGCCATCTTCCCCGGACGATACAACGAGCTCTACCGCATCCCCGCCGAGGGCGGTCGTACGGAGATGGTGATGCCGACGCCTCTTGCTGACGGTGTACTCCTCCCCGACGGATCCGGACTGATCTATGAGGACAATAAGGGGATGGAGAATGAGTGGCGCAAGCACCACACCTCCTCCGTCACCCGAGATATCGTCCGGTATGACTTCAAGAGTAAGAAGTACACCCCCATCGTCACCTGGAAGGGTGAGGATCGTAACCCGGTCCTCTCGGCTGACGGCAAGACGCTCTACTTCCTTAGTGAGCGCGGAGCGAAGAGCTGCTTCAACGTCTTCTCCGCCTCCATCGATGGTCAGAATGTCAAGCAGCTTACCTCCTACACCGACCACCCGGTCCGCTTCCTCTCCTCTGCTGCCGACGGCACCCTCTGCTACGGGTATGACGGCGAGATCTACACCCTCCGTCCCGGCGGTCAGCCGCAGCGCTTGCAGGTGAGCATCCTCAGCGACTACGTCGAGGAGCCCGAGCAAGAGATCACGCTCCGCTCCGGTATCACCTCCGCCTCCATCTCCCCTGACGGCAAGCAGGTCGCCTTCGTGATCCGCGGTGAGGTCTTTGTCACTTCGGCGGACTACACCACGACGAAGCGCATCACCAATACCCCCGCAGCCGAGAGCGATGTCACCTTTGGCGACAACCGCACGATCGTCTATGCGAGTGAGCGCAATGGCAAGAGCGACCTCTACGTCGCCACCATCAAGCGCAGCGAGGATCCGGACTTCCCCCACAGCACCCTGATCGACGAGAAGCTCCTCATCCCCGGCGACAAGTCGGAGAAGACCTGCCCGCAATTTGCCCCCAACGGCAAGGACCTCGCTTACCTCAAGGACCGCAGCCGTCTCGTGATCTACAATACCCAGACCAAGCGGGAGCGCCAGATCACCGACGGACGGTATCAGGTAGAGCGTGACGGACAGATCGACTTCACCTGGTCGCCCGACAGCAAGTGGATCGCCATGAGCATCGTCGACAACGGCCACAACCCCTACTACGATGTCGCTCTCGTCAGCGCGACCGAGACCAATCCTGAGATCCACAACCTCACCCAGTCCGGCTACTTCGCCATGGGTCCCCGCTTCGTGATGGACGGTAATGCGATCATCTACACCTCCGAGCAGTACGGTATGCGCAACCACGCCTCCTGGGGCTCGATGAATGACGTGATGATCGTCTTCCTCAATCGCGAGAGCTACGACAAGTTCGTCCTCGACGAGGAGGAGTACAAGCTCCTCTCCGAGGCGGAGAAGAAGGCTAAGGAGCAGGAGAAAGAGCAGGCGAAGAAGGACGACAAGAAAGCCGAGAAGAAGGACGACACCACGAAGGATATCCGTGTCGAGCTCGACAATATCGACCACCGCATCCTTCGCCTCACGCCTGTCTCCTCAGAGCTCGGTGATGCCTTCATCACCTCTGACGGAGAGACACTCTACTATATGTCTGCCTTCGAGGGTGGATACGACCTATGGAAGAAGGACCTCCGCAAGGGCGATGTAGAGCTGCTCAAGAAGCTCGACGGTCCCTTCTACAACTTCATGCCCGACAGCAAGGGGGACAAGATCTTCATGATCGGCTCAAGGGATATGAAGAAGATGTCTCTCCCGAGCGAGAAGATAGAGTCTGTCTCCTACGACGCTCGCATGAAGCTCCGTCCCGCTGACGAGCGCCGCTTCGAGTACGACTACGTACGCCGCGAGGAGGGAGAGCGGATCTTCTACGAGGACATCACCAATATCAATGGTGCCAACTGGCCCGAGCTGACCGACCACTACGAGAAGTTCCTCCCCTATATCACTAATGATCAGGACTTCTCCGACATGCTCTCTGAGCTCCTCGGCGAGCTAAATGTCTCCCACACCGGCAGCGGCTACAGAGGACCTGTCAGTAGTCCCTCCACCGCTGAGCTGGGACTCTTCCTCGACTGGACGCCCTCCGACAAGGGCCTCAAGATCGATGAGGTGGTCATCGGCGGTCCCTTCGATACCTTCCGCTCCAAGGTCGAGGCCGGTGACTACATCACCGCCATCGATGGCGAGGAGATCGATGCTCAGACTGACTACTTCCCCCTCCTGAGGGGTAAGGTCGGTCGCGAGACCCTCATCTCCCTCTACTGCCCGAAGACCGGCGCACGCTGGGAGGAGACGATCAAGCCCATCTCCTCCGGCAGACTTAGCGACCTACTCTACAAGCGCTGGGTATCTCAGCGTGCTGAGGAGGTAAAGAAGCTCTCAGACGGCAAGCTCGGCTACGTCCACATCCCCTCGATGGATGACGAGAGCTTCCGTAAGGTCTACTCCGATGCACTCGGTAAGTACTATAACTGCGACGGCATCGTGATCGACATCCGTAATAATGGCGGTGGTCGTCTCCACGAGGACATCGAGGTACTCTTCACCGGGACCAAGTATCTGGAGCAGATGACGAAGGGACGCGACTACTGCCCGATGCCATCACGCCGCTGGACCAAGCCGAGCGTCATGGTCACCTGCGAGGCCGACTACTCCAATGCCCACGGCACCCCATGGGTCTACCAGACGATGAAGATCGGTAAGATCGTCGGTATGCCGGTTGCGGGAACCATGTCGAGCGTGAATTGGATCACTCTCCAGAACCCCGCCATCTACTTCGGCGTCCCCGCCATCGGCTACATGACGAAGGATGGCTATTACCTCGAGAATCATCAGGTAGAGCCGGATGTCAAGCAGCCCCTGGACTTCAACGAGGCGCTACAGGGTCGTGACACCCAGATCAAGCGTGCCGTCGAGGTACTTCGTGCTGAAGTAAGGTAAGCCGGACTAACCCCGACCTATCCTAAGAAGCCCTGCCGGAGAGTCCTCCGACAGGGCTTCTTTTTTTACTGTCCGATAAGGGTATATCGGAGGTGTGTGGTGCGGCTCCGATCTATTACCGGTATTAGTCATCACTATTACCGATATTAGTCTTCACTATTACCGGTATTAGTCGTCACTAATATCGGTAATAGAAACACCCCAGATCGGACGCCACAGAAATCATAGGGAGAGCCTGAAAAAGTGCCCTTTCCCCGTGGAGGGTGAAGTCCCTCGGACTGTCTTGCAAACTTTTCCCACAGATCCGGAGACAAGAAGAGATTATAGGTATATTTGCGTATAAGTAAAACAATGAATGAAGATACGAGCACATATGGACTTTATCTCTCTCGACATCACTAACGCCCTATGCAGCGACGAGCTGCAGGCTGAGTATCACTCCCTCCTCCGGGAGGCGGATGCTGCGCATGAGTCACTATACGTCGGCGATCGCCCCGGGAACGACTTCCTCGGGTGGGTCTCCCTACCCTCCTCGATCACCGATGAGATCATGACCGAGATCGAGACCGCCGTGAAGCCTCTCCGAGAGGAGTGCGACTACGTGGTCTCCGTCGGTATCGGCGGCTCCTACCTCGGGATCCGGGCGGTCTACGATGGGGTGAGAGACTCCTTTGCTGACTATAAGGAGCAGAGCGGTCCCAGACTTCTCTTTGCCGGCAATCAAGTGAGCGAGGACTATCTCGCCGAGCTGATCGACCTCCTCAGGGGTCGGAAGTTTGGCATCATCAATATCTCCAAGAGCGGCACCACGACTGAGCCATCTATTGCCTTCCGACTGCTGAAGGAGCTCCTGGAGGCACAGGAGGGGGTCGACTTTGCTCGCAAGCACATCATCGCGATCACCGATGCACACAAGGGAGCTCTACGCAAGCTCTCCGATGATGAGGGCTATAAGACCTTCGTCATCCCCGATCCGGTAGGCGGGCGCTTCACAGTCCTCACACCGGTGGGACTGGTACCGCTGGCGGCTGCCGGCTGCGACATCCGGTCTCTCGTGAGAGGTGCTCAGGATATGGAGAAGCATATCGGGCGCAGTGTCACGGGCGAGGAGAATATGGCAGTCCGCTATGCTGCGACCCGCAACGCTCTCTACCGGCATGGTAAGGTGATTGAGATCCTGAATAACTTCAACCCCCGCTTCCACTACATCGGTGAGTGGTGGAAGCAGCTCTTTGCCGAGAGTGAGGGGAAGGACGGGAAGGGTATCTTCCCCACCCTGGCGGACTTCACCACCGACCTCCACTCCATCGGTCAGATGATCCAGCAGGGAGAGCGAAACCTCTTTGAGACCTTTGTGAGCGTCACGAGACCGCGCCGCTCCGTCGTCGTACCGGAGGATAAGGACAATCTCGATGGGCTCAATTACCTCGCCGGGAAGCAGGTCGACTTCGTCAATAAGAATGCGGAGACAGGTACTATCCTTGCCCACCTCGATGGGGACGTGCCGGTGATGCGCCTCGAGCTCCCGGAGCTGAGCGAGTACTATATCGGTCAGCTCTTCTACTTCTTCGAGAAGTCGGTCGGCATCAGTGGCTATATCCTGGGCGTCAATCCCTTCAACCAACCCGGTGTAGAGGAGTACAAGCGGAACATGTTTGCACTGCTCGGTAAGCCCGGCTACGAGGAGGAGACCAAGAAGATCCGCACTCGTCTCGACAAGAAGAAATAAGATATATGCTACAAGACTACAAGGAAAACGACGCCAAGCCGCTGATCCTCCCCCAGTACGGACGTAATGTCCAGAATATGGTCGACCGCTGTGTCGAGATCGAGGATCCGGCGACCCGCCAGCAGTGTGCCGAGACGATCATCGACACGATGCGCTCCTTTGCCACGACGGACAAGGATCGAGAGGACTTCGAGCAGGTACTGTGGGATCACCTTTATATCATGTCCCGCTTCAGACTGGACGTGGACTTCCCCTACCCCGTCACCTCTCAGGAGGAGTATGAGGAGCCGACGGTCCGGAGGCTGGATGACAATACACAGAGACCCCCGATCTACCGCCACTACGGTCATGTGATAGAGCGTATGGTGGAGATCGTCAAGGGGCTGCCGGAGGGAGAGGAGCGAGATGAGCTGGCGAGGATCACTGCCGTGGAGATGAAGCGTCAGTACTGTAGCTGGAATAAGTCCTCCGTCGCCGACTCTAAGATCTTCGCGGACCTGTACGAGCTCTCCAAGGGCGAGATCTACCTCGATGAGCATATCTGCACGCTGCCGGAGGCAGGGGCTCTCACAGCTACGTCCGGCAATAACCCTCAGAAGGGTAACAACAATAACCGGAAGAATAACAACCGGGGACGAGGGAATAAGGGAGGAAATCGTAATAAGAAGAAAAGGCGATAAGTATCATGGGCGCATTTGTCATAGAGGGCGGTCGGCAGATGAGGGGAACCCTCGTCCCACAGGGAGCTAAGAACGAAGCTCTCCAGGTCATCTCCGCAGCTCTGCTCACCGACCAAGAGGTCCGCATCGCCAACGTCCCGGATATCCTGGACGTGATGAATCTCATCCGTCTGATGATGGATCTGGGCGTCAATGTGACGAAGGAGAGTGAGGATACCTACTGCTTCCAGGCTGATGACGTCAATCTTGACTTCGCCTACTCGGAGGAGTTTCTCACAAAGTGTCGCAAGCTGCGGGGATCGATCCTACTGGTCGGTCCTCTGCTCTCGCGCTTCGGCAAGGCGGCGATCACTAAGCCGGGAGGAGATAAGATCGGACGCCGACGCCTGGATACCCACTTCCAGGGGTTCATCGACCTGGGGGCCACCTTTGACTACGACGAGGATACGGAGCTCTTCTCCCTCCGTGCCAAGGAGGGTCTCCATGGGAAGTATATGCTCCTGGAGGAGGCCTCTGTGACCGGCACCGCAAATATCATCATGGCAGCAGTGCTTGCGGAGGGGACGACGACGATCTACAATGCCGCCTGCGAGCCTTATGTGCAGCAGCTCTGCCGACTGCTGATCTCTATGGGGGCTAAGATCGAGGGCGTCGCAAGCAATAGGCTGACCATCGAGGGAGTCAGCCATCTCGGCGGGGCGAGTCACAGGATCCTGCCGGATATGATCGAGGTGGGGAGCTTCATCGGCATGGCCGCCATGACCGCCTCTGAGCTGACGATCGTCAATCCTCACATAGAGGAGATGGCGATGATCCCGCGCGCCTTTGAGCGACTCGGGATACGGACCGAGATGAGGGGGGATGACCTCTTTATCCCTGCCCAGGAGCACTACGAGATCGACACCTTTATGGACGGCTCCATACTGACGATCGCTGACGCACCCTGGCCGGGACTGTCTCCGGACCTCATCAGTGTGATGCTGGTGGCGGCGACGCAGGCGAGGGGAAGCGTACTCTTCCATCAGAAGATGTTTGAGAGCCGGCTTTTCTTCGTCGATAAGCTGATCGACATCGGCGCCCAGATCATCCTCTGCGATCCGCACAGAGCGGCGGTCATTGGGCTGGATCGGGCGCATCCCTTCCGATCCGCGACGATGGACTCACCGGATATACGTGCCGGTATCGCCCTACTTATTGCCGCTATGTCCGCAAGCGGTACCAGCCGGATCAATAACATCGAGCAGATCGACCGCGGTTATCAGAATATCGATAAGCGGCTGAATGCCATCGGTGCCTCGATAAGCCGCATCGACTAACGCCTTCCACCGATGAAAGCTACCGAACTCAGGGCACTGCCTGAGCATTACATTGCCCTCGGTCCCATACTTAAGCCGTATGGGACGACCGGGGACTTCATCGTCGACTCCTTCCCGGAGACGGCGCTGGACGACTTTATCTTCATCGAGATAGAGGGGATCAAGGTTCCCTTTGAGATCGAGGAGCTGGTAGATCGGAGTGGCCAAGTGGTCGTAAAGGTCTCCGGTGTGGATGATGTGGAGACGGCGGAGGGCTACCGAGGTTGCCCCGCCTTTGCCGCACCGGGTGAGCAGCACGACCAGACACAGGATGAGAGCAGGGACTACCGGAGTCTGCTCGGTTGGAGAGTCTACAGCGCTGGAGACGATGCCTATCTCGGCGTAGTGGAGCGGTACGACGACAGCACCGCCAATGTACTGCTGAGTGTGCGGTCGGGCGATGGCACGGAGCACCTTCTCCCCTGGGTAACAGACTGGGTAGAGGCGCTGGATGAGGAGCACCATATCCTCCGCCTCACACTGCCCGAGGGACTACTCGACTAACCGTCAGAGGTAGATAAAGAGGATAATGTAGATAAATGCGGGGGGTGCGGCCAGGATCGTACTGTCGATGCGATCCAGTATGCCTCCGTGTCCCGGGAGGATGTGCCCGGAGTCCTTTACGTCATAGCAGCGCTTCAGCAAGCTCTCAAAGAGATCCCCGCAAGTGGCAAAGAAGCCGACTATGGCGGCAAGGATCAGCCAATTCACCAAACTGGTTACCGCCGGGAAGAAGTAATAGAAGGCTACCGCACCCAGCAGCGTGAAAGCAATACCACCCAGCAGTCCCTCGACCGTCTTGTGCGGAGAAATGTGCGGCGCCATCTGATGTTTGCCGATCATACTACCGACGCAGTAGGCGCCGGAGTCATTGAGCCAGATAAATACAAATATCGGCAGTAGCCAAAACGTGTGGTCGAAGCTCAGCAGGTACTGCCCCGTATCCTCCGGAGCCATATAGCAGAGCAACATCATCGCCCCGAAGGGTACAGTCGTATAGAGGTGTGAGAAGAAGGCGTGCGCTATCTCCTCGATCGCCCGTGGACGTCTACGGAAGAGCTCCGTGATGATGTAGAAGAGGTAGTAGGCGACATACGGTAGGACTGCGATCAGCAGGTGCTTGTAGGTATAGCCCTGAGAGATGACATTGAAGATGATAAAGAAGAGCACACCTGCCATCACCGCATGCACCGTTTTGAGGATCGGGAAGTACCTATTGACCTGAGTAATGGTCTGATACTCGTAGGTGGCAAAGGAGGTAAGGATGGCAAAGATCGCAGCCATCATATTGACCGAGTCGGTCAGTATCCCGAAGAGTATCACCGAGACGTAGAGCACTCCGGTGATCAGGCGGGCGAGAAAAGATCTGACTTTACTTGACATGGGAGCTTATTCTTTTGTATCCAGGGTCTTGAAGTCCACCAAGAGCGGATTGTGATCGCTGCAGTCCTTATGGCTTGGTATCTCTGCAGCCATGGCTCTCAGTGGACCTTCGTAGAAGAGGTGATCGATTCTAAATGCATAGAGTGGCTCGTTGAATGACACCCCCATCCCCCTTCCGGTCTGCACAAAGGCATCGTTGCGTTCATCCCTGATGCGAGAGTAGCAATAGGACATGGGTGTGTCATTGAAGTCACCACAGATGATGGTATATGTGGGTGCAAGGTCACGCTGGAGCGATCTCACCTTGTCCCTCACAGCATTTGCGGCACCGGCTCGTACGTTGAGCGATGGTCCCAGACGCCGCTTGATAGCGAGCAGTCGGCTCTTCATCTCATCGAGACTCGGTTTGGTCAGATAGCCTCGGAAGGTCTCCTTCTCCTCACTACCCAGACTGTAACTCTCCATATGGTTATTGACGAGAAGCAGCGACCGATCGGGCGAGATGCGAAGGAGGTACCAGGAAGAGCCGTTGGCGTAAGACTTGTAGTCGATCTTACCGCCATCGATGATGTCGAACCGGCTGAGGAGCAGCAGCCGATCGTCGGCGTAGAATCGGCGATACGGATAGCGCGAGAGGAATTGCCGGCACTTCTTCCCATACCGTCCTATCTGCTCGGGAGAGATCCCCTCCTGCAGGCAGATGACATCCGCATCAGACCCCTCGAGGATCCGAAGAGCGCGCGGGACACCCTCCTCGTCCGTAAGTGCCATATTCGCGACATTATACGAGACGACCCTCAGGTCTCTCTCCTCACTCAGTGAGGTGCGGTGCAGCGGGAAGTAGGTCAGTATATAGCCCCCGCTCAGCAGCAGTAGCAGCAGACAGGCAACAGCTGACCGCCAGAGCCTCATGATGAGAGCGCAGACGAGCAGGAGCACGATGCCGAGCAAGAGGACGGGGAAAGAGAGATTGAGAAACGCTGGGATCTGAGTCTTCAGAGGTGAGACAGAGGACGAGAGCAGCGCACCTCCGTATAGGAGAAAGGCCACCGCCATCACCACCACCCAGATAAGCTTGCCGGTGGCACTCAGCAGAGCAGCTCTATGACTCTTTCCACCCATCGGTGTGATCGATCAGAAAAACTCTTGCACCCCGTCACGCACCCGCTTCCTATCGCGCTTGCGCCAGTACTTGATAAGCAGGTAGCCAAAGATCATCCCGCCTAGGTGCGCAAAGTGGGCGACATTGTCTCCCGTCTGCGAGACACCGGCAAAGAGCTCCATGATGCCGTACCCGATCACCATCCACTTCGCCTTGACCGGGATGGGGATAAACATGATGAAGAGCGGTGTATTGGGGTACAGCATCCCGAAGGCGAGCAGGATCCCGAAGATCGCCCCACTCGCTCCCACAGTGATCAGGTAGTCCCCATAGTATGCCAGTGCGGCGGGAGACATCCCGATGCCCCAGACGATCTCCTGCACCAGTGCCGCACCCAGACCGCAGACAAAGTAGTAGATTAGGTACCGCTCAGCACCCCAGGTCCGCTCGATCACTGTACCGAACATCCAGAGGGCAAACATATTGAAGAAGAAGTGGCTGAACCCACCATGCATAAACATGTAGGTCACAAACTGGTACAGCTTGAAGCTCGGCGCCTGCCAGTAGTGCAGACCGAGGAAGAAATTGAGATCTATACCCACTCTCTGACAGAGCCAGAGGGCGATCAGCATTACTCCATTGACGCATATCAGTGACATCGTCACCGGTGGCATGAGAGCCGAGTCTCCTATTCGCATATTTTATAAATTGTCTTTTGCCTATTCTATTACCTCTTCTACTCAGAGGGTCCTGTCCCAGGGCGAGGAGTAGTCCTGAAATCCCTTGTACACCATCGGGATTCGATCGATCACATCGGACGCCGTCAGCGTCTCCTCAGACGACTCATTCCTATAGAGATCAGCTGCATAGCCATGGATAAATACCGACTCCACGCAGGCATGCAGCGGCTTGATCCCCTTGCCCAGCAGTGCCAGGATGATCCCGGTCAGCACATCTCCTGTGCCGGCTGTGGCGAGACCGGGATTGCCGGACGAGTTAATGATCACCCGCCCTCTCGGGGTACAGGTGGCAGTAAAGGGTCCCTTGAGGACAATATAGCATGCGTAGCGAGAGGCCATCTCGATCGCTTTCATCAGTCGCTCGTAGTCGCTCTCGGAGGATCCGAAGAGGCGATCAAACTCCCCCGCATGGGGTGTGAGGATCGACCCGGCGGTGAGAGCGCTGAGCTTCTCCGGACACTTGGAGAGGTGGTAGAGTGCATCTGCATCGAGGATCATCGGACGATTGCTGCTCTCGATGAGCTCCATGAGCGCACGACCGGTAGCATCGCTCCGACCCAGACCGGGTCCCACGGCGATCGCATCATAGAGACTGAGGTCCTCACCGGTACCTGTGAAACCCTCCGCTGACTGATCTTCCGTGACCAGCACCTCAGGGACGGCGAGGTGCATCATCGTATCGGCACCGGCGGGGAGATGTACGGTGAGATGTCCTGTGCCGGCTCGCATCGCAGCCCGTGCCGCAAGGATGGAGGCACCCATCATCCCCTTAGATCCGGCGATGAGGAGCGTCCGACCGTAGTCGTACTTATTGGTAAATCGCTTGCGTGAGCCGAAGGCCCCCTCCATATCTCCGTCCTCGAGGAGGTAGTATCGGACATCACTCGCGAGGGAGTTGTCGTCCAGGCCAATGCTGAGCACCTTCCAGTCTCCCACGATTACCGCATTCTCTCTGAGGAAGAAGGCGAGCTTGGGAGAGTGAAAGGCGTAGGTCACATCAGCATGGATGACTGCCTCCGTGTCGTTATCCCTATTATCCTCGGCACAGAGACCGGAGGGCATATCGAGAGAGATGATAAAGGGGTGCTTCTTATTGATAAATCGGCAGACATTCGCCAGACTACCGGTAAAGCGTCCCCTCTGCTCCGTACCGCAGATGCCATCGATGACGATCGACCGGCTGTCCATCCTGGGCGGGACGAAGTCCTGACTCACCTCCCTCAGCACGAGACCGGACTCCAGAGCACGCGTCTTGGCCCAGGAGACCACCTCAGGCAGGACACCCGAGCCACTGTCATTGAGCAGGATGACTTCGGTAGTGTGTCCCAGCATATTGAGTGTGACTGCCGAGAGCAGCGACACAGCTCCCGCCATACTCGGACCGGCAAAGACGATCAAGTGCTGCCTCGACCTCAGCTCTCGCTGCAGCTGTGTCATGAAGGCATCAGCAAGCCTCTCCGCGAGCTGATGCTCATCCAGGGCGCCGACGCCCTCCATAGCACCGGCTACCAGTCTCTGAGTAGTCTGATCGTTGAGTATTTTAAGCATGGTCCGCTAAGTCCGCGTGATGGGTGGTGTGATATAACTCGAAGAGGAGCGGCGCACCCAGTGTCACCGGATACACCGCTCCTCTATCTCTATTTCTTAGAAATATTGGTCCTCTATCATCTGTAGGGCAGAAGTGCTCTGCTCTACGTCGGGAAGGAGAGGAGAGGGATGGCTCAGTTATGCAGACGCTCCTGCTCGGAAGCCTTCTTGTCCAGCACGATGTGGAGGACATAGCCGAGGAGGATGAGACCGAGTCCTACGAAAAGTCCTATATTCGCCTGTGCACCACCGGTAATACCGATGAAGACCAGCACTCCGGCCCCGATGATCATGACGAGGACTCCAAGGTATTTCAGGAAATTCATGATTGATGTCTGTTTGGTTTTTTATTATTCTGTCACAAATGTAGCGAAATAATTCCGGGTACCGGCACGTACGCGTACCGACTTCGCAACATATGTATCGAGTGACCCGGATGGGATTCAAACCCATGACCTTCAGATCCGGAATCTGACACTCTATTCAGCTGAGCTACCGGGCCCTTTTCTCCCCCTCTATACTGCAAAGGTAGACAATTCTCTCGATATATCGAGCCTATTTATCCCCTTTTGCAGGGCAATCGCCATCAAGTCCACCATCTCACACTGTCTCTGTCACCGCCAGCGGAGGGCAGCTGTACAGAGGGCTCCATAAGGGTGCGAGTATCAGCCGGATAGAGACCGCCACTTCTATTACCGGTATTAGTCGCATCTATTACCGGTGTGGTGTCCTAGAAAAGTACACACATAGAGGAGCAGAAATGAACAACAAGAATG